>OIBE01000165.1_pt1 | contig 21302 bp, 20 predicted proteins | sample 1580961 | NCBI WGS metagenome assembly OIBE01 (sample SAMEA3882550, study PRJEB24775) | human gut metagenome | biome: human-associated habitat; feature: intestine environment; material: feces | place: Netherlands | collected 2009/2010
CCTGCCTCAGCAAGCTCGCGCACCACGATGGGGTTATGGATGAGCGGACCCAGGGTGTGGACCTGAGCGGTCTCCCCCGCCTGCGGGGCGGCCGCCAGGGCCATATCGAGCGCGCGCTGCACGCCGTAGCAGGTGCCGGCGTGGGCAGCGATTTCGATGGTTGGGGCGTCTGCCTTGCCGGACACAGCCTTGGCAGTATTCATGACATCCTCGCCCATGGCTAGAACCTACCCGGGTGCTCGGCGCACAGTTCATCGCGCATGGCGTAGACGCGACTCATGGCTTCGGACTCAAACCATGCCAGGCGCTCCTTGCGCTTGAGCTCGGCCGGTGCATCGGAAAGCGAAATGGCCTTGCCAGCGCGGATCCAGCACTTTTTGGGGCGCATGAGCTTTTTGCCCGCAGGCGTGATATCGGACCAGCCGCAGATGGCGAGCGGGTTGACGGGTGCCTTGCCCATCTGGGCGATGAGCGCAAAGCCGCCGTGGACTTCGGGCTTGATCTCGCGCGAGCGGATGCGCGTGCCCTCGGGGAAGATCAAGACGTCCTCGCCGCGCTGCAGCGCATGCTGGGCGGCGCGCAGGCACTTCATGTCGGCGGTGCCGCGCTCGACGGGAATGCCGCCCACGCGGCTAAAGGCCCAGCGCACGATCTTGCTCTTAGCAAACTCGGACTTAAAAATGGGGCGAATGCGACGGCCGCCAAAGAACAGAGCTGTCTCTACGGCCAGGAGCTCGGCCATTGAGGTGTGGTTGCAGATGACCACGCTGCCGTGGCCTTCTTGGCGCTCAAACAACAGATCGGCGTCCTCGACCTTCCAGCGCCACATGAGCTTGGAGAAAGCCCAAAGGATTGCCATGACCACGAAGACGGTGCCGCGGATGAGCGCGGGGAACTCGGCATAGGGGGCGTTGTAGTAATCCTCGGGCGTCTGCTTAAACAGGCGCATGGGCTACCTCCTTTGGTTGATGAGGTCCTCGATAATGCGGACGACCTCATCGATGGTGTGGGCGGTGGAGTCGACGTGCACCGCGTCCTTGGCGGGCACGAGCGGCGCGACCTCGCGGCTGCTATCGAGCTTATCGCGCTGCTTGAGGGCGTCGAGGGTCTCGTCGACCTCGGTCTCGAGCTGTGCGTCGCTGAGCGGCTGGGCGTCGTTTTGGTGGCGCTGCAGCACGCGGCGACGGGCGCGCTCGCGCGGGTCGGCGGTCAGGAAGACTTTGACCTGCGCGTTGGGGAACACGACGGTGCCGATGTCACGACCCTCGGCCACGATATCGCGGTCCTCGGCGGCGCGGCGCTGATGGATGAGCATGGCCGCGCGCACGCCCGGGTAGGCCGAGACCTTGGACACGTTGGCGTCGACCTGTGGGGTGCGGATGGCAGCCGAGGCGTCCTGGCCGTCGATGGTCAGACGCGTGTCCTCGCCGGTGCCGTTGGTAAAGCGAATCTCGATCTGCTCGGCGAGGGCATCGATGGCCGCCTCGTCGTCCAGGTCGATGTCGCGGTCGAGCGCGGCGAAGGTGACGGCGCGATACATGGCACCCGTGTCGAGCTTGTTAAAGCCCAGCTGGCGGGCGATCTCCTTGGCGATGGTGGACTTGCCGGAACCGGCGGGGCCGTCGATGGCGACGATCATGTAATGCTTCCTTTCGGTGGTTGACGTGCTGGTATGGGACGCGGGAGCTGCGGCTTGGCGGACTGGCTAGTCCGTGTAGCGCTCGCGGTAGGTGTTGCGCTTGGGCGCGGAGCCGTGGCTGCCGTGGTGACGCGTGCGACTAGCGGTGTTAGTCGCACGCGCGGTGCCGCGTTTGGAGCTGGCCTGCTTGGGCGGGATACCGCCGGCCTTGAGGATCTGCACCTCGCGGTCGGTGAGTTCGCGCCACGACCCCTTGGCCACATCCTTGAGCTCCAGGCCGGCAAAGTTGCAGCGGTGCAGGCGAATCACCGGGTGGTGGATCTTGCTCAGCATGCGCTTGACCTGGTTCTTGCGTCCCTCGCGGATGATGACCTCAACGGCAGTGGTGCCGGGCTTCACACCCTGCGGGGCCACTGCCTCGGCCTCGCGAGCGTTAATGACGCGGCAGATTGCCGGCTGGCACAGGCCGTCGTCGAGCTCGATGCCGCGACGGAGTGGTTCCAAGTCGCGGTCGGTCAGGTGGCCGTCCACGAGCGCCTGATAGGTCTTGTAGACGTGCTTGCTGGGGTGCAGCAGATCCTGCGACAGGTCGCCGTCGGTGGTAAAGAGCAAAAGGCCCGTGGTATCGCGGTCTAGTCGACCCACCGGAAAGAGCCCCGGAAAGCGGTCGCGCGGGACCAAGTCGGCCACGCAAGGACGCTCCTGTGGATCGCTCATGGTGGTGAGGTAGCCGGTCGGCTTGTAGAGCATCAGGTACACGGCGCCCTGGTTGAGCTTGACGGGCATGCCGTCGACCTCGATATGGTCGCGGTCCACATCGACCTTGGTGCCCAACTCGGTCGCGACCTGGCCGTTGACTGTCACGCGGCCGGCGGTCATCAGGTCCTCCGAGCCGCGGCGGCTCGCCACGCCCGCGCGCGCCAAAAAGCGCTGCAGGCGCATGGTATGCGGGTAGACGGGCTGGGCGTCGCCTGTGGGCGTTGTGGCGCCCTCGGCGCTTGCGACGCGCGTCTCCCCTGCTTCGTTAGTCCTCGTCATGTATATCCTCCGAGGTAGCACCTGTGAGCAGAAGCTCCTCTTCATCGGCGTCCTCAACATCGGTATCGATCAGTTCGCGCTCTTCGTCCAGATCCTCGGCCTGTTCCTCGAGCGTAGACTGAATGCTGCGGCCGCTCAGGCGCTCGCGGATAAACTGGCGCGACTGCTCGTCGGGGGCAAACTGCTCCAGATCGGGCAAGTCGCGGGTGGAGCGCAGGCCGAACTTTTCCAAGAAGGCGTTGGTCGTGCCGTAGATGATGGCCTGACCGCGCTCGGGGTCGCGGCCGAGCTCGCGCACCAGGCCCTTATCCACGAGCGACGCGATGACGCCGTCGGAGTTGACGCCGCGGATGCCCTTGACCACCTCGCGCGTAACGGGCTGGTGGTAGGCGATGACGGCCAGGGTCTCGAGCGCCGCCTGCGACAGCTTTTGCGTGTCCCAGCTTAGCACGTAGGCCTCGACCGCATTGTGGTAGGCGGGGTGTGTAAACAGGCGCCAGCCACCGGCGACCTCGCGCAGCTGAAAGCCGCGGTTGGTCTCCTCATACTCAACCTTGAGCTCGGCCAAAAGCGACGCGCACTCGCCCGGAGCGATATCCAGCGCACCTGCCAGCGCGGGTGCGCTCACGGGGTCGCTCGACACCAGCAACAGCGCCTCGAGGGCACCTTTGAGGCTGTTTGCCTCCAGCGTGGAAAGGGTTGACATACTAGCGTCTCCTATTCGGTGAGCTCGGGGCCCTCGCCGGGCACGTAGGCCTCGGCGCCCTCGACGCGGTTGATTTGAATGGTTCCAAAGATCTCGTCCTGGCTCAGCGTGAGTGAGCCGCGCTTGGCGAGCTCGAGCATGGCCAGGAAGGTGACGACGAGCTGCTCGGTGGTGGCGTCGTCGTCCAGCAGCTCGCGGAAGGTGCAGGTTTGGTGCGCCATGGTAAAGCGATCGACCGAGGCTACCGTCAAATCGAGCGGCACGCGATGCGGTGCCACGTGCTCGGCCTCCAGCAGGAAGGTCTGGCGCTTACCGTCCAGGTCGGCGCAGATGACGGCGAGGCCGCGCAGGGTGATACCGGCCAGGTAGTCAGGCATAAGGCCCAGAAACTCGGGGTCGGGGCCGGCCACGCGCGGATGCATGCGGCTCTCGGCCTGCATGCGCGCACCAAGTGCTGCCGCCGCGCCCTTAAACTGTTTGTAGGCGATCAGGCGCTGGATCAGGACCTCGCGCAGGGCATCGCCGTCGAGCGCGCTGAGTTCCTCGAGGTCATCGTCGTCCTCGTCATCGTCGTCTGTCTTGCGCGGGGCCTCCTGGGGCACCAGCGAGGCGGCCTTGATGTCCAAAAGGGTTGCTGCGACCAGCAAAAAGTCGCTCGCCACGTCCAGGTCCAACGCCTCGATGCGCTCGGCCTCGGCAAGGTATTGCTCGGCCACCTCGCTGATCGAGATGGCACCGATATCAACTTTTTGGCGGGTTACCAGCTGCAGCAGCAGGTCGAACGGTCCGCTGTAGACCTGCGTCGACACGCGATACGACATCTTCGACCTCCTTTGACGGCGCCTTCGCGGCGCGGTTTGGGTGCATGTTGCGACCGTTTTGCACGGTCGACCTTTAAGTTTACCTTAGATGCCGGCGATTGCGAAGTTGAGCAGCCACTCGGCCAGCGGATACACGGTAACGTCGAAATACCGTCCGATCACGTCGATGCCGGTCCACATGGGCAGCAGATACAGCACCAAGATGAGAATGGGCATGGCATATTGCTGCAGGCGGTAGTAGTTGGCGAGGGCCTTGCCTTTGAGGAACGGCACGATGATCGATGAGCCGTCGAGCGGCGGGATCGGGATGAGATTAAAGAACGCGAGCGACAGGTTGACCACGATAAAGGTGGCGCCGAAGTTCATGATTTGGGAAGCCACGGCAAAGGACATGCTGGCGTAGAGGTTGCCGTATGCCGCGTGCATGAGGGCTGCCGCAAGGCATGCCAGCGCAATGTTCGACGCAGGGCCGGCTGCACTCACCAGGACCTCGTCGCGCTTGGGGTGCTTGAGGTTGTTGAGGTAGACGGGCACGGGCTTGGCGAAGGCGAACACCGGGCCGCCGGCGGCGAGCATCAGCAGCGGCAGGAGAATGGTACCGAACGGGTCGATGTGGTTGAGCGGGTTGAGCGAGACGCGGCCACGGGAGCGGGCCGTCTTGTCGCCGAGCGCCCAGGCCGCGGCGGCGTGCGCGCTCTCATGGATCACGATGCCCACGATGACGGCGACGGCGCTGGCGAGCAGGTTCATGAAGTAGCCGCTGGACATGGCGCTCCCCTAGCGGACGCGGCGCGAGGCGCGCGTGAGCAGGTAGTCGATTACAAACAGGATTACCGCAACAATAGCGTAATCCAGGCGAAACACGCCGCCAAAGGGCGACGTGATGACGCCGTAACCAGCGATGGCGCTCGGCAGCGCGCGCGAAAGCTCAACGACGAAGCCGACGATCTGCAGCTTGGCGGTGAGGCCGTTAAAGCACAGCAGCACGGTCATCGCGCTCATAAAGATGCCGCAGATGCGACAAGCGATGGCGATGATGCTCATCGCCACGGCAGCGGCCTTACGAGAGTTCACGCGCGGTCTCCTCTTCGATCTGGGTGGACAGCTCCAGCCATTCGTCCTCGAGCTTGGGCAGCTCTTGCTTTAGGCCGTTATATTCCCCGAGCGCGGCGTTGAACTTGTCCTGATCGGCATAAAGCTCCTCGCTTGCCATCAATTCCATAAGCTCGTCATAGCGGGCGCGCTTTTTGTCCAGCTCTGCCTCGATCTTCTTGAGCTGGTTGCGCACGCCCTTGAGCTTTTTGTTGAGCGCGGCGCGGGCCTGGGCCTCGGCGCGTTTTTGCTCCTTGGTCTTTTTGCCCTCGGCCGACTTGGGTGCCGCGGCGGGGGCGTCGGCCTGGGCGGCGTTGGCGGTATTGGTGCTCTTGCTCGCCGCCGGCGCGCTCTCCCCTGCCGCCTCGGCGGCGGCGCGGGCTGCAAGGTCCTCGCGCTTGTAGAGGTAGTAGTCGTAGTCGCCGTCGTAGACCGTGACCTTGCCGTCGCGGATGTCGATGATGCGGTTGGCCACGGCGCGCACCAGGTGCTCGTCGTGGCTGATCAGCACGATGGTGCCGGGGAAGTTTTGCAGGGCGTTCTCGAGCATGTCCACCGAGTCGATGTCCAGGTGGTTGGTGGGCTCATCCAGGCACAGGAGCGCCTCGGGGGCCACGAGCATCTTGGCGAGCGCCAGGCGCGCCTTTTCGCCACCAGAGAGGACGCGGACCTGCTTTTCGATGGAATCATTGTCGCTAAACAGGAAGGCGCCCAGCAGGCTGCGCTGCTGCGGCACGGTCCACTTAGGCGTGACGGTGTCGATCTCTTGCAAGACGGTGTTGGACTCGGTCATGCCTTCGAGCGCGTGCTGGGCGTAGTAGGCCACACCCACGTTGGTGCCCAGGTCGCGCGTGCCGGTGGTGGGCGGCTCCAGGCCGGCGAGGATCTTCATGAGCGTGGACTTGCCGGCGCCGTTGGGGCCGACGAGTGCCACGTGCTCGCCGCGGTAGAGCTTAAGGTCGATGTCGCTGTAGATGTGCTTGTCGCCGTAGGACTTGGACACGCCCTCCAGGCCCACGACCATGTCGCCCGAGCGCGGCGGGTCGGGGAACTTAAAGTCGATATGCTTGTGGCCCTCGGGCAGGATGACGAGTTCCTTTTTGATCTGCTCGATCTTGCGGATGCGCTCCTGCGCCTGGGCGGCCTTGGTGGGCTTGTAGCGGAACTTGTCGACGAAGACCTGCATGTGGGCGATGTCGCGCTCCTGTGCGGCACGCTTGGCGCGCATCTGCTCCAGGTTGTCCTCGCGCTGCTTGAGGTAGCTGCTGTAGTTGCCGGTATAGGTGGTCACGCGACGGTTCTCGAGCGCGGCGACGTGATCGACGCAGGCGTCCATGAAGGCGCGGTCGTGGCTGACGATGAGCACGGCGCCGTCGTAGTTGGCGATAAAGCCGCGCAGCCACTGGACGCTTTCGAGGTCCAAGTGGTTGGTGGGCTCGTCCAGCAGCAGCAGGTCGGGGTGGCGCAGGAAGAGCTTGGCCAGCGCGATGCGCATCTGCCAGCCGCCCGAGAACTCGGAGCACGGGCGCTCAAAGTCGGTGACTTTGAAACCCAGGCCGGACAGGATCTTGCGGGCGTTGCTCTCGAGCTCATAGCCGCCCAGGTGCTCAAAGCGGTCCTGGACCTGGCCGTACTCGTTAAGGAGTGCGTCGACGTCCTTGCCCTGCTCGGAGAGCTCGGTGATCTGGGCCTGCAGCTCGTTGGCGCGCTCGCCCATGCGGCGGATTTCCTTGGCGGCGGCCATGACCTCGGCGAGGATGGTGGTGTCCTTTTGCTCCAGGTTGGTTTCCTGCTCTAGGTAGCCCACCTGGCAGTCCTTTGCGTACTGGACCTGGCCGGCGTCTGGGCTGTCGATGCCCATGATGATCTTGAGCATGGAGGTTTTGCCGGCGCCGTTGGGTCCCACGAGTGCAAAACGCTCGCCGGGGTTGATCTGGAAGGACGCGCCGCTAAAGAGGACGTGCGCGCTGAAGCTTTTTTCGATCTTGTCGACCAGGAGGATCATGGTGCCACCTTTGACCTTGTGTTCCTATATGAAAAAAGGCCCCAACTTGCGTTGGAGCCTCATTCAATGCTCGGGTGGAGACGAGGGGGATCGAACCCCTGACCTCTTGACTGCCAGTCAAGCGCTCTCCCAGCTGAGCTACGCCCCCGTGCGAAGAAGTACTATACGGGAACTCGGACGGCGATGCAAGGACAATTTCGGAAAAACTTTCGGCGGCGGTGGCGAGGACGCGGGACGGGCTCGAGGGCGAGGGGCCCGCGATGCCCGGCCATGCCCGCGGGGGCAACGCCGCCGCCCTCCCCTCCGGCGCCCTCGGGACATCTCGAATAACGCCGCCCGCGTTTTTCGCTTTCGCGGCGCGGCCCTCCATTCGCCCAACGGCCATCCCTGCGGCGCCGGGCCCATTATCGGGGCCAACCGCGCTCCCGCCCGCCCGGCGATTTCAAAACTATGTCAGATTACGGGGCTAGCCCGGGAACTCCCGAGCATGCCGTAATTGGTAAAATCAAAACCGCAGGTAGACGACTTGCGAATTCCGTGAAATGCAGGGTATGGACGGCAAGTCCGGGTCCGCCCCCGTAATCCGGCATAGTTTTGAAAGGGCACTAATTCACTAACAGGCAAACTGGGTTGTTCTAGCGCCTTGTCGCCGGCTAATTTCCGATTTCCAACCAGTTGCATAATACATTTGCGCGCAGTCGCGTCTCGGCGCACTTCATTGCTTCGGATTTGGCTTTATATCGAATCCCCAAGCGACTGCAGACGCTTTTGACTATGGTGTCTAGCTGCTTTTTGTCGTTAAGCATATCGTGGGTTACCAGGAACACGTCGAAACCCATACTCTGGAGCGCAGTCATGCGCTCTGCATCGTGATCAAGTACCGCGCCTGATCCATGGATGACTTCACCTTGGATCTCGATAATTACTGCCTTCATTAGGATTGGGTTTACAATCACGATGTCGCCATAGCAAACCTTTTGACCTGCGATGCTTTGGGCTGCGTCGGATAGAGGGGTTAAATCGTTGAGGTACACGTATCTGAATCCTGCACCACCTAGACGTCGAGAACGGCTTAGAAGCAGGATCCCCGCGACCTCGAGTGGAGACGCAGCAATGCCGATAACCTGCTGAGCGGCATCATAAAACTGTTTTCCCCACATTTGACTTTTGACCTTGTCGGCGAATCGATGCAGGTCGCTCAGTTCGATGAGCGGCTCTCTCATCCAAAGAGAAGTACCTTTGAGTTTCGTAACCTCTCTTCCATCCTCATGTTTGTTCGTTTGGCCTTCATTATCTGGGGCTTTTATGGTTGCGCGGCCGTAAACTCTTTTCCAAGGTACCTCGTCTTCGCCTTCTCCAAGCTCGAACAGATCTTGGGTGCTGGAATTGCGATTCTCCTCTTCCGATATTTTTAACTGCATTTCGGCAGCGGGGGTCGGCTCGAAAACAGAAAACCAGCCGCAAAGTTCGTACATAGCCAGCACGAGATCTATTTGGGACACAAAGCGTGTCATAGTAAATAACGTGTTAAGCGGATTGGTGACACTAAAGCCTAAATGAGTATTGATTGTGGTGCCGGCATCCGATACCCCTTCCCAGCGAATAGTGGAACGCAATCCCGAGTGGTGATTACAACAACCTGGCGAAGCAACAGCAATAATCGGGGTCTTGAGGACGTCGGTTACGAAAGGGGCTTGGGATAGGGCTCGCCAGCCGTCTTCGGAGTTGGGTAGGCGCGGGTAGAGGTCGCGCACCTGCGGTGGGCAGCGCCAGTAGCGGAATGCGGTGTTTGCGCAGACGATTTCGTCCATTTGCGTCTCCCCTGGTATCGGCCGTACGCCATGCGGGTTGCGGGCATGGCAGATTATCTACCGGGGCATCATGCGGGTAAGTACCGGAAGCAAACCAAAAACTTGACGAGTTCCGCCGAAAAACTGTCGTGTGATAGAAATCCGCTGGAAGGCGCTTTGGGCATATGGTCCCTGTCTCCACATTTGTGCTCGGATCACAAGGGGAATTCAATGAAAATACGCATGCGTTTAATGCAAAATGGGCATTGGCGTCAGCAAAAAGGGTGCGATAAAAAATGACGCCTTAGACGACTACGATTGATTTTTGGTGTCACTTTTGGTGTCAGCCTTGGTGTCAAAAAGAAAAAGGCCAGAGGCTTAACACCTCTGACCTATGCTTTAGATGGTGGGCGATACAAGATTCGAACTTGTGACCCCATCCGTGTGAAGGATATGCTCTACCCCTGAGCCAATCGCCCGTCGCCTTTCGGCAAAAGAGATACTATCATAGCCGCGCGTGGTTTACCAAGAACTTTTTGCCCCCGATTTTAAATTCGTGGACGCAAACCACTCCACCGCAATTAGGGCACGCGACAAACCAGCAGCTAAACCGCCCTCTATCGCTTGATCCACGACGTCTTGGGGCGGCAGATTAGTCGCGCGTTGTTGTAGGCCATGTCGAGCGTGAGGCAGGTGCGCGCGGCGTAGAAGCCGTCCTCGCGCTGGATAGCCAGCGCTAGCTCGGGCTTGTCTCCGGTCAGGCACAGCGGCAGCAGCAGCTGGATCCGGCCGCCGTAAAACTGCGGCACCGCGAGCGTGTAGTTGGCGGCGGCGCGGCGGGCGGCCTCGACGACGGCGCCCTCAAAAGCGCGGCGCAGCAGCAGCGAGTTGTCCTCCCCCATCAGGCTGGTGGGGATGCGCGTCAGGTTCTCCTCGTCGCCCAGAATGTGGTCGATGTTGGAGCGGATGGGCAGGCGGTAGTCAAAGACCAGCTCGGAGGGGTCCTCGGCAAAGCGCACGCGGCACGGCAGGTACTCAAACGAGACCAGCATGGGGTCGCTTTCCTTAAAGAAGCCCTTCAGAAACCAGCGCTGGCGCGCATCGGGCTTGGTGTTGGGCTCAAACAGGCCGTAGATGGTCTCGTAACGGCGTGTGTACAGGCCGGTGTTAAACAGGCAGCGGTCGTCGTCGAACACCAGCGGCAGGTTGGACGGCGCGGTCTGGTCCACGTCGCGCTCGGTCAAAAACACCGCGCGGCTAAACGAAAACGACAGGTAGTTTTTGAGGATGCGGTTGCTGGGGCCCCAGTCCTCGGGATCGGCGAGGTCGGCCAAGCGGTCGTAACAGGGCTCGGGGCAAAATGCAAACTCGTACACATTGCTGCACAGGGTGCTGGGGATTTCCATCTAGTGTCCAATCCATTCAATAACTGGCGTGCGGATGCTTAGATTCTATACGTGTGAAGGGTTGCCCGTGCGCGCAACGCAACCGCGGCGCAGCTCTTCGGCTAGCTCGCTGTTCGTGCGGCGACTGGAAACGAGGTCCTGGATCCAGGCGTAGTACTGGTTGTCTTTGGGCTCGGGGCTGTCGGACAGCTCGACCGGAGTGCCGGCGAACCTTAAGACGGACAACGCAAAGACAAGGCTGGTGCGTTTGTTGCCGTCCTCGAAGATGTGGTCCTTGACCATGTGCTCGACCACGTAGGTGACCTGGTCAAAGATGTCTGCGAAGCGATCAGCCGGCGATTGGCCGAATATCGTACAGAATGCACCCGCAAGCACGGACTCGACGCGTCCAAGCTCAAGCGCGGCACGGTCGCCTGTGGCGCCGGTCGTATAGCAGCGTCCGACCGTCATCAACGTGCTGTGCAGGCGCATCACGGCCGCGGCCATAGCTTCGAGCGATCCGGCATCATCGAGCACGAGCGGCGCAAACGGATGAGCGCTCCGCTGCGTAGCCGCCATCATGAGTTCTCCAAGAGTCTGAGCGCGTTGGGCATGACCGCAATTGTCAGCCGAACAGCTTCGTCGATCGACGTGTCGCCGTCGAGCAAAATCGGGGATGCTGATTTTGCCTCGTGCGCAGATGAATGATCTTCTTGAGCAACGTTATTGGCGCCGTCATCTTGTTGAACGTAGTTCCAAGGCATGTCAGCCTCCTCTATAGCATTTCGGACAGTATAGCCCGCGAGTCGTACTCCAGTGCAACTGGCTGCCAGACGAGGTCTTCGATGGTGCAGCGTAGGGCATTTGCGAGCGCCAATGCCGAGGAGACCGAGGCACGGCGTAGGTCGAGCTGGTTCTGCTCGTAGAGTTGTATGGCGCGAAGCTTAACCCCCGATTGGGCGGCGAGCTGTTTTTGCGTTAGTCCGGCAGCCTTTCGTGTCGCCTTGAGGCCCTTTTTGTCTGCCTGGGCGTTGTTCCATTTTTCGATGACAATCTGGGCGAACTTGTCTTCGGAGGCCTCGTGAAGCGGATGGTACGAGCCGATTATCCAATCGAGTGGGGCGACTTCAAGAAGGTCGCTAAAGCCCAAGCTGCACATCCATTGCGCGTAGGCCAAAACCCAGCCCGCCCAATACTGAGGCGAACGGTCGAACGGATAGGTCTCCCTGCATTCGACGGGGCTCAGTCCCGCATGGGCGATAATATCGCGCGCGAGTTCGTCGCCCGACATGCCGCAGACGACACGAGGCATACCGCGCTCAAACTGTTTCATCTCAAAAGCGTTCGACAGGATCGCCGTCAACTCGGCTGGAGTCAGCCCTTGGTCACAGAGGGCAAAGTCGACCGCCTCGCCTAGCGTTCTCATGGCATCCTCGAGATACATCTCACTGTAGGCGTGGGTCATCGCCCGTCATCCCCTCTCGAATGATATCGACGATACGAATTCCCTCAAACGGGTTTTCGGCAACTAGCTCCCGATACTGCGCCCTTGCCGCTTCATCTCGCTCCTTGGCTAATGGGCCATACAGAGCTAGCGGCGCACGTTCAAATCCAGCAAAACGAATGTTCCTGAAAGCGCGCTCGCTTTTGAGCACAATCTGCTCTCCCAGGTTGCCGAGCCTCATAGATCGACCCAACTGCTCAACGGTAATCGTATTGTTCACAAAAGCTCTGGCATAGCTAAAGTACGAGTCGTCCGCGCGCCATCCCCTTATTACGTCGCAAGCGCTCGTGTCAGGTAGAAAGTGATCGTGAAGATATTCGCACGCCCCCGCGGCAACGGCGGTATCTTTGCGAAAAGAACGATGCTCAACGAGCAGCGCTATCCAATGCAGGACGCAATATTGCGGCGAAAGCAAGTCGAGAATTTTGAGATCGGCTGTATCGAGTTCATAGCGATTCGCAAAGCCATCGGTATCACGCGAGCATGCCCATTCCCTTGCAAGGTCGAGGCTCTCTGTGCAATAGAATCCCTGTCCATAGTCGTTATGGACTTTCCCCAGGCCAAGCTGGGGAGTCTCATTAATTTTCTGAGAACCATGCCACAGTTCCACGCGAGTCTCCTAACAGGTATCGCCCTAGCGATAGTATAGCACACTATCGCTAGGGCGATACTTATATTCAAAGAGCAGGAGGGTGTATGGAATCGAGTTCATATTGCCCTCATCTGCGCAGGTTCTGTCGATGTCGCTCAAATTTGAGACGCCTTCAACCAAAGCGGCCGAAGGCGTCTTCTCGGTGAGCATTATTTTGATTGCTTTGGTCGTGCCCTGCGACCAAAATCTTCTCGGTAGGCGTTCTTTTGATTCCGTTGGTCGCGCCTTACGACCAAAATCTTAGCCAAGCATATAAATTAATGAGAGGCGGCACAAGGAGAGCCTAGATGCACCAAGGTATGCGAGTGAATCCGTATCTGTAAAACGTTCCTAACTAGTTCGACTACGCAGCTAGCATGGGAAGATAGGAGTCCTGATCGACGCCCCAAATAATTGGTGTAAGTCCGTAGTTTTTGCAAGCTTCGATAGACTCGGGTGGGACAACACCATCTTTAGTGTTGGTGGAGTTTAGAAAAACAACCCCTTCGCAATCGTTGCGTGCCGACTTAATGTCTTCCCATCCAAATAGCGCGTTTTGAATTCCCTGCTTACCTGGATTATTTACCGTTTTAATTAGGCGCATAGGCCTTCTTTTATTTTTGCCGATTGCATAGTCAAATTTAAACGAAAGTCCGGATCGGCCCTGGAAGGACGGCCCGAGCACATAAGGGATTTCATTTTCGAGCAGCCAATTGCCGACATCTTCAGTGAAGAGGTTTCTCACGCTGCTTTGAGATAGCAAAAACATATCATCAACAGAGGCCATAGCTTGGAGAAGCATATTCATCTTCATGGGAAGATCCGTTGCAGAAGCCGTCATGCACAGTTCGCCATCTTTTTCCTTTACGGAAAAGCCGGATAGAATCGAATTCAGCTTGTCGATTCGCTGCCCTTTCATGGAGAATCCAGATAATTCAAGATCATTGATGGTTTCGCCAAGATCTGAAATGACATAGCCACCAGCAGGGTCGTCGCCAAGGTATACCCGCATGCAATCGTTGTTTCGATTGAGCATGGGCGTGGAGATGCAGACACCATTACCTTGCTGGACCGGTACCATATTTGCTTCTACGAACTTGGCGTACGCGCTAATAAAGCCCCGAGCCTGTTCTACATTCATCTCACACCCCCAAAGGTAGCTCTACTTTAAGCTTGTCTGTAATATTACAAGTTTCCTGAAATGACCAAAAGAGCGATGCAAAATCGTAGCTCTTGGGTTTAAGAATATTCTGACTTGGAATGCCACAAGCCCATTTGGCACCGTATCCATCTAAATCAAAATGAACATGGGTACCAACGATCAGCGATCCGTCCGGATTCCTGTGGCGGAGGACCTCTGGGTTATCGCTGTAGTCGAGACGGATCAATGGACGATCTGATACGCGTGTCTGCATGGTGCTTTTTCTGTCAGCAGAAAGTCCAAGGATTAAGGATGAACTTCTTTTATTCTCAGTGAGATCAAGATAGAACTTAAGGGCTTTATTCTCATTGGCAACAAGTTCGATTAGCGTTTTATCTCCAGGCGCAGGCCATTGTTTACGATATTGCATATCGCGTACATCTTTGGACATCAAGATGTATTCGCGAGCAGCTGAATTCATGTCGTTCCTGCTGAAGGTGTTCACAGCAATTCCAATCCTCACGGCAATTGCCGAATAATCTCACCTTATGGTAAAGGCTCGTTGCGACAGAAATTTGAAGATATAGGGGAAGCGTTACTTTTAGGTGCTTCGTTCATTATGTGTGCATCATATCGGTCCAACCAGATGCATCGATGCACCGACAGTAGCAAGGCTTGACCCTAGGAGCAAAGTAATTCTCGGTCCAAAAGACCTACTCTCACCAGTTTGACACTTCCGAGGCAATTGCCTCGTCGTTTATCGATTTTTCTCACACTCAAGAAGATTTTAGGGCTGGGTTAAGATGATCGGCGGCGTCCGGCATGCTCGAAGATAAGCGGCGCATTTGACCTGACGAACTCGATTAAGAAATCCAGGTCATCAGCAGTAAATCCTTCGACGTTGAACCATTTGACTGCAGGCAAGAAGCATTCCGCATGGTCAAAGCCAAAGTCAACCGGGCGCTCGACGGCTACGCGAACAGTTCCGTCTTCTCTTGTCTCTGAGTAGGCAAACTGGGTGCCATCATCAAGCTGAACATAGCTCCAAAATGAAAAAAGCAACGCTCCCTTGCCGAAAGCGTTGCCCTTAAAGCTCCTACAGAGCTCTTGTATCGCAGCCAGGTGTGTCGGACCGCATCAGCAGCGATATGCGGCGCTCAGAAGCACTGTCCCCAGCAGGAATAGCGTTAAGGAGGCAGCTATCCAATAGCCGTCGCCGGTCTTGGGAAGCGTCTGTGTTGTTGCCATAGTGGATTTGGGCTTGGTCGTCTTGGTGATTGTTGTCTTGGTGACCGTTGTCTTGGGCGATGTAGCTGCGGGTTTCACCGCAGGATTTGCCGCCGGTTCCGCACCGGGTTGCCCCGCAGCAGGGTCGGCGCCACCAGTAGGCTCGCCCGTACCATCACCCGGCACCTCGCCGCCGGGTGTAACGGTCTCCCCTGCCGGATCAGTAGCACCTTCGGGCTCGATCACCACATGCGTGGCCACGGCCCCGTCAGCATCCACCACGCCGGCAGCACCAAAGAATCCGCCTGCGGGCGTCACAAAGTGCGCGGCCACGAGCGATCCGCGATCGCAGGCAACGCCGGCATCCGTACCGGTCGCATCCAGCCAGGACGCATCCACGACAAGTGTCTCGCTCGCAGCTCCGGCACCAAACCCCTCGTCGAGCAAGCGCACGCCATAGAAGCGTAAACCCGCATCGGTGCCAGTGCCCGCTGCAGTAACGTGCCCGCCGCCGCACACGGTCAAGCTGCCTGCGGCTATGCCGGCAACAGTCTGGTCAAGAACGCCTGCCCCATCGGCCCTGGCATCGACCGTGCAGCCGTCCACCACCAGCGCCTGGGACACATGGATCCCGCATTGCGAACCCGTCGCCATGAGCGAGCCGGAGCCGCGAAGCGTAAGGTTTCCCCACACCTCCATCCCGCTCATGGAAATGTCCGCATCGGGCGCATGCGTCTCGATCACGGAGTTTTGCCCCACAAGCGTCACTACCAGGTCGCCGTCGGCGCCGATGGCCTCACCAGCATAGCCAGTTAGCTCAAGATGATTGTAATTTGTCCAAGCCCATCCGGGACCCGACACGCCCGGCTCGTAGTACGTGGCGCCCGCAATGAACAGGCTGTCCGCGCCCGCGGCATAAGAAGGCCCGCCCAGCAAAACGCATAGGCAGGCCATTACGGTAAACAGAATGTAGTGACGGCTGGTGTGGAACGCGGTGGCAAACATAACTGCTCCGATCTTCGCAAGAGCCAATGGAAGCTGCACCAGGAAATGCCCTGGTAGCAGTAGCTATTAGTGTAGCGAGATTAGACAAGGGGCGAAGATGATACCCGTGATCGAATCCCGAAATTAGGTGTAAATCGTTTTGTCAATCGGTGAACGGAGGGAGTAGCGGGCACCAATTGATTGTCGATACGAGTCCTAATCATGTCAAAGCTGAACTTGAGCGCATTAAGTTCGTGATTTCAATGGGACCCAATCCAATAGCTTTGCATATAGCTTCTCAGGCTTATCCCATAGGCCTATCAAGGATTCATCATGGTTCAGCCTGATAATGACCGAGTACTCTTGTTTAAACTTATTTACAGCAAATTTGCTTTTGCCTTTACAGAGCAGGTATTCCTCTAGGCCCTCAAGAGCGATCTTGCGCTTTACTGAACCAATTTTTTGAGCTGAATCTTCTCTCGAAAGACCCCAAGATTTTTGAATTGCCGTGATCATTTTGTCTTCATGTACAGAAGCGTCAATTAAGGCGCGGATTGTATTTTCTACCCCAATCTCAATACCCTGATCAAATGCCTCGATACGTTCATCGCTAATTATGTCATTCAGGACTTCGCTACATGTTTCAGTTACTACCGTAACGCCCCTGTTAAATAAATCAAATAGCATGTCTCTCGCCGTTGCCAAGTCTATCGCCTTCATATTGACGTTGTTTTCTGGTTTTCCTTTTGGGCAAATCCTATATTTCGCTGAAGCAAAGATAGAAACCTCTTTAATTCCTTTTGAGTCGTCACCATCAATCTTCGGCTCAACCTTCAATACACCCTTATTGGTTACTTCAAAAAGCAGTCGAGCCTTTCGATCGGAATATACGACCTGAAACCAATTCGTGCAGCACAATATAAAGGCGTGAGGGGTATCGGCGACAGCCGATACCCCTCAAGAAATAAGAACTCGCTGAATGGCCAAGCCGGCCCAATGCAGCCAGCTGAAAGTTTACTTACTTTTATTCCAGCCAATTACTCAAGCAATTCGAAAAGCCTTAATAATAGAATTAAACCAATTCTGACTAACCGTTATCGTCGTAATTACTATTACTAAAACAGTAGTCACGGTTTGCTGATCAACCGAATGGAATAAAACCAATTGTACAAATGTAACAAGGAAAGCAATAAACGGCGAATATAGATATAAATACTGACTATGATATCTACCCATTTTAGAAAAATAATTGTCTTCTACTTTAACGTATTTGCCCAAAGATAATAACCCGTATACAAGAAAGAAATTTCCAAAATAAAACTCATATCTGCCGAAGCAATAAAATTCAAGAACCGTAATTAGGCACCCAATTCCTAATAAATAATAATAAAATGATTTTTGAAATTTAGGCTTATTACTACTCAGATATTTACCAAGGTAGAAAAATCCAAGGCCCTCAATAAGCCAGTTACGGTAAAAATATGCCTGCACACCACTGCCAACAACAATCATTAGTCCTTCGCTCATTATCCAATACAGGGTTAATAAAATTGGAACAATTTGAATAGCAAGTTTATTCAAATTCAATTTATTAATTAGATAACCTGCCAGATAGACCATTCCAATCGCATGTAGATACCAAAGGTATTCACTTCCAAAGGCGCTACCAAATACAATGCAATTAAATACCGTCTTAAACGATATATCTAGTTTTGCCCACATTGCCATCTCCGGATATGAACCCTTAGAGAACAGCGTAAAAATAGCAAACCATATAAGATTAAAGAGAAAATACAGATACAGGAAATGTCTGCCTCTATCTAAGTGCTTCGCCCCCATACTCTTATTAAAATAACCAGAGATTGCTAAATAAACCGGAACCGCCGATCGCGAAATTGCAGACCAAACACCGCCAAATAAACAATCTGGTAAAGGATTGTGAATTAAAACGACGCATATAAATAGAAGGTACTTCAATAAGTCAAAATAATAATTTCGATTATTCGTTTGCGCGGGCGAAACGACAACATCAGATTGCATATTCATTTCCATAGGTGATCAAAGTTCAGAAAGGGAAAGTTGAAGGATATTTTACCGACAGCATTGCAATATAGGTTAAAGCAAGCAGCTCCAAAGTTAGAGTTATTGAAATTTCGCCTTAGAGCGCATTCACGAAACACCCAATGCATCAAACGTAAATAAAATTGATATCTGCTGTCCTGGCGGCCGCTTCATCGGTAGGCATATCACCGTACATAACACAATCAACCGCATTGGCGTCGAAGTCACGTATCGCGGCCAGCAGCATTCCCGGCGCTGGCTTACGACACTTGCACGGGCCCGTGTAGTCAGGGTGGTGCGGGCAGAAGTACCACGCGTCCACGTGAACGCCGAGCCCCTCGAGCTCGTCCTCCATGTACCGGTGCAGTCGGCGCATGTCGGACTCGGTATAGAGGCCCTTGGCGATGCCGGCCTGATTGGTGACGACGACTACCTTGTAGTCAGGGTCCTCGGAGTAGGCGCGCATGATATCGACCGTGGAAGGGATCAGTTCCAGCTTCTCCGGCTCGTGCAGGTGCCCGGTGTCCACGTTGATCGTGCCGTCGCGGTCGAACATGGCGAGCTTCCAGGGCCTGGCGAGCGGCGCGAGCATCGTCTGCGCGAGCTCGTAGTCCTCGGGAACACCGATGTCGATGAAGCCGCCGCCGCACTCGGCGGCGCGCAGCGCCCCGTCGCCGACGACGCGCTCGAAGTAGTCGCTCTCCAGGGAGAACTTCTCGGGCATGTCATCCAGGGCGTCCCTGCGCAGCAGGTAGACGCCCGCGTTGATGAGGCCCTCCTCGCACGGGCGCTTCTCGTGGAAGGCGGCCAGCGCTCCGCCGGCGTCGACGTCGACCGTGCCGTAGCGCTCGAAGTCGCGCATGCGCTTGACGGCGATGACGGCCGAGACGCCATCGGGGGAATCGGCCGCGGCGGCCTCCATGGCGGCGAAGTCCACGTCGAGCCACGTGTCCCCGTTCAGGACGAAGACCCAGTCCGACTGGCACCTGCCGAGCGCCCTCTTCACGGCGCCGCCTGTAAACAGCGGTGTGTCCTCGGGGCTGTACTTGACTGCCATGCCGCGGTAGGAGCCGCCGAAGAATTCCTCGATCTGCTCGCGGCGGTAGCCGTCGGCCACGACCGCGCGATCGAAGCCGGCTGCCGCCAGCTGGTCCATGATGAAGCGCAGGAACGGCCTGCCGGCGACGGGCGCCATGGGCTTGCAGACGTCGGGCACGACGTGGGCGAGCCTGGTGCCGAAGCCGCCCGCCAGCACAATGGCCTCGCGGTAGGGGCGCATCTACTCCGCACCCCCGAACATATCCGCCTCCACCGCGGCGCAGAGGACATGATAGGTGGGCAGGTGCAGCTCCTGCACGCGGAAGACCTCGTCACGCGGCACGCGGACGCAGGCGTCCGAGAGACCGGTGAGCTTGGACTCCTTGGAGCCGGTCAGCGAGACCACGCGCACGCCCTTGGCGCGGGCGACCTTGGCGGCCTCGACGACGTTGGCGGAGTTGCCCGACGTCGAGATGGCGAGAAGCACGTCGCCCGGCTCGCCGTAGCCGTAGACCTGCTGGGCGAAGACGCCGACGGCCGCCTCGTCGTTACCGAACGCCGTGGACAGCGCTGTCTGCGATACAAGCGAGATGGCGGGAAGCGACCCCTCGAGCCATGAGGGGGCCTCGGTGCCGTTGGCCTCGCGGTAGGCCTCGGAGAAGGCCCCGTCGACCGGGCGCTTGAAACGGAAGCTCTTCATGAGCTCGCCGACCGTGTGCTCGGAGTCGGCCGCGGAGCCGCCGTTGCCGCACACGAGCAGCTTCCCGCCGGAGCGGAAGGAGGCGGCGATCAGGTCGCGGGCCGCGCGGACCTCGCCCTCGCAGGCAAGCATCTCGGGGTAGTTCTCGAAGAAGGTTGACAGGCACTCGTCGCCCGTCTGGGGGCACTTGGTATCCATTAGCGGGATCCCTCCAGGTCGTAGTCCTCGGGCCCGTAGTAGGCGACGGAGGTCCCGCCGTCCTCGAACTCGAAGGGTATGTATAGCAGGTCGGACATGGCGCGGCGCACGGACTCACGCGCGTCGGGCTCCACGTAGAAGACGAGGAACCCTCCCCCGCCGGCGCCCAGCAGCTTGCCGCCCAGCGCGCCGGCGTTCATACCGCGCTCGTAGAGGGCGTCGATGGAGCCGGTGGAGACCTGCGAGCCGGTACCTCGCTTGAGGCGCCAGGTGGTGTCAAGCAGGTGGCCGAACTCGGAGAGGTCCGCCGACTTGTCGGTGAGCACGCACTCGGCCACGTCGACCAGCGACAGCATCTCCTTTAGCTGGGCGGTCTTGTCCGTAACCTTGTTGGCCTTCTGCATGTCAGACGAGAAGCGGGTGAAACCGGTGAAGAACATCATCAGGTTGGAGTTGAGCTCGCGCTTGCGCTCGGGTGAGATGACGATGGGGCGCACCGAGAAGTCGCCGTCGGCGAAGTCGATGCGGTTGAGGCCGCCGTACGCGGCGGCGATCTGGTCCTGCCAGCCGCCTGCCTCGGCGCACAGCTCGCGCTCCAGCTTTATCGCCTCCCTGGCCAGGCGGTCCTTGGAGGCGTAGGTGCCTTTCATGCAGTGGAAGGCGTTGAGAAGGCCCACAGCGAAGGACGAGGAGGTGCCCAGGCCCGAGCGGGCGGGTAGGTCCGCCTCGTAGGCGATGCGCATCTCGCGCATGTCGAGCATCTGCATGGCGTTTCGAACGGCGGGGTGTTCGAGCTCGGAGGGATCGGAGACGCGCTCGATCCTGGAGTAGACGAGCTCCGTGGAGTAGTCGAAGAAGCGCGGCAGGTGGCGCGCCGTGACGTAGCAGTACTTGTCGAACGTGGTCGAGATGACCGAGCCGCCGTGCTCGTTGAAGAACTCGGGCATGTCGGTGCCGCCTCCGAAGAACGACATGCGGAAGGGTGTGCGAGTGATGATCATCCTCAAATAGCTCCTTATCCGATTATCAAAGAACGGGATACTTCATATAGAAGTTGAATTAGCAAATAACGCTCAAGTATTGTTGGAGCTCTTCCTCCCAGTCGGGCATGCGGAAGCCCACGGCCTCGAGCCTGGACAGGTCGAGCGCGGAATGGACCGGGCGCGGGGCGACGGCGCCGGCGGCGCCGGCGTAGTAGTCGGCGGTGCTGACCGGGACCACTTTCTCGCCGTTGCCGTTGGCTGCCTTGAAGACGGCGCGGGCGATGTCCGCCCAGCTCTTCACGGCGCCGGAGCCGGTGCAGTCGTAGGTGCCGTAGGGGGCGTGCGTCCCCAGCACGTGG
>OIBE01000166.1_pt1 | contig 21226 bp, 22 predicted proteins | sample 1580961 | NCBI WGS metagenome assembly OIBE01 (sample SAMEA3882550, study PRJEB24775) | human gut metagenome | biome: human-associated habitat; feature: intestine environment; material: feces | place: Netherlands | collected 2009/2010
TTCGACCCCGATCACCGCTATCGCTTGAGACGACTTCCTCTTGGGAGTCGTTTTTCTTTTATCTTTATCTTTTTCCCTGCAGCAAATATCTTTTATTCTTTGGATTTTGGTAAAGAAATTTGCACCTCTTTTGCCGATTCTCTATAATGTCTTTTAGTATGGAGGTAATGAAAGCACATGAATATCGGTTTGTTTACAGACACCTACTTCCCGCAAAACAGCGGGGTAGCGACGTCGATCAAAACCCTTAAAGAAGCTTTGGAGGCCCAGGGTCACAATGTCTTCATCTTCACGACAACTGATCCCAACGTCGACAAGGACACGGTTGAAGCCAACATCTTCCGCTTCAGCTCCGTGCCCTTCATTGGCTTCTCTGAGCGGCGGATTGCTTTCCGGGGCCTGTTTGAGGCGGTCAAGGTGGCCAAGGAGGTCAACCTGGACATCGTCCACACCCAGACCGAATTTTCCATGGGCTTAATTGGCAAGTACGTGGCCCGGCAATTGGGCATCCCGGCTATCCACACCTACCACACCATGTACGAAAACTACCTGCACTATGTCTTAAACGGCCACTTGCTCCGGCCAGTTCATGTCCAGCAGTTCACCAAGAGCTACTTGAAGAATATGGACGGGGTCATCGCGCCCAGCCAGCGGGTAGCGGCTTTATTGGCCCGCTACGGGGTGGAGATCCCCATGCGGGTGATTCCTACCGGGGTTGACCTGGACGCCATCAGTGGCCCGGACAAGGCGGATCTGCGGGAAAAACTGGGGATTGCCCCGGATGCCCAGGTGATCATCACCCTGGGCCGGGTAGCCGCGGAAAAGAAGATTGACCGCATCCTCCAGGTCATGCCAGACCTGTTGACTGAATTCCCTAAGCTGGTCTTTGTTATCGCCGGCGACGGCCCGGACGTGGATGTCTTAAAAGCGCAGGTTGAGCGCCTGACTTTGGAAGACCATGTGATTTTTGCCGGCAATATTCCCCATGACCAGGTCGCCAGCTACTATAAGATGGCCGACTTCTTCGTCTCAGCCAGCGACACGGAAACCCAGGGGCTGACTTATATCGAAGCCCTGGGCAGCGGACGCAAGTGCGTGGTTTACAAGACCGACTACACCGACCAGGTCTTCAATGACCCGGCTTACGGCTTGACTTTTGAAAGCTTGCGGCAGATGAAGGAAGAAATCGCGGCTTACTTGCGGCAGGGCCGGCAGGAGATTCCGCCCCAGCTCCTGGCAAAAAAGCTGGAAGAAATTTCCGCCAGCCACTTTGCCAGCGAGGTCTGCAAGTTTTACCAGTACGCGATTGACAACTATCAAGTGAAAAAAGAGGACAGCAATGATTAGAATCAACATGTTTTCCCAGGCGGACTCAGTTGCCGGCCAAGGGGTCGGGGCAGCCTACCTGGAACTGATCCGGCTTCTCAGGACCCACCTGGTCGATGATTTCTACGTGACCATCAACAAGTACGGCAGAAGCGACTTGACCCACTACCACACCATCAACCCGACCTACTTCGCCAACAGCTTTTCACCAGCCAGAGGCCGCAAGATCGGCTATGTCCACTTTTTGCCAGATACCCTGGAAAGGTCAATCAAATTGCCAGGGGTGGCTAAAAAGGTCTTCTACCAGTACGTGATTGACTTTTACAAGCGGATGGACCAGATCGTGGTCGTCAACCCGATCTTCATCGACAAGCTGACTGAATACGGCCTGGACAGAAACAAGATCCGCTACATTCCGAACTTCGTGGCCAAGAGTGAGTTCTATGAACAGACTCAGGCCAAAAAGAACGCCACCCGGCAGGAATTAGGCATCCCGCAGGACAAGTTCGTTGTCTTTGGCGACGGGCAGGTCCAGGCCAGAAAAGGGGTCGACGACTTCGCCAAGTTGGCGGAAGCCAACCCCGACTACCAGTTTATCTGGGCCGGCGGCTTTTCTTTCGGCAAGATCACGGACGGCTATGACCACTTCAAGCAGCTGGTGGAGAACCCGCCCAAGAACCTGACCTTTACCGGCATCATCGACCGGGAGAAGCTGGTTGACTACTTGAACATGGCCGACCTCTTCCTCTTGCCGTCCTTTGACGAACTCTTCCCGATGTCAGTTCTGGAAGCCTTCAGCTGCGGGACCCCGGTCTTGCTCAGAGACCTGGACCTCTACCGGGCGATCATTGACGGTTACTACCTGGCCGGCAAGGACTCTGCTGAAATGAACGAACAGCTCCGCTTCGCGGCTACCCATCCGGAAGTCCTGGCCCGCCAGCAGGAGCTTTCCCGCAAGGCCAGCCAGCAGTATTCTGAAGACCACCTGGCTGAAATCTGGCGGGACTTCTACCAGGAGCAGTACCAGCTGGGCCGGGAATTGGGGCAGATCAGCTATGAATAAGAAAAATCTGTGGGGAGTCCTGATCGTCTTATTGATCAGCTCCCTTGTTTTGTACTTTGACCTCCGGGCCACGCCAATGGCGACTTTAAAGGCGGCAGCCGGGCAGATTATTCCCTGGCGCCTGGTCCTGGTCTTTTTGGCCATGGCCTTGTCCTATGTCTGTGAGGCCTTGATCCTCCGTCTTTTGGCCAAAAGGCCGGGGACAGCCAAGCGGAGCTTCTGGTCTTATCTGCGGATTCCGCTCATCCAGGCCCTTTTCAACGGGATCACCCCGATGGCCACCGGCGGGCAGCCGTCGCAATTGGCGGCCATGGTGGAAATGGGCATGGCCGGCGGCCGGGCAACTTCGATTTTGATGATGAAGTTCATCTGCTACCAGCTGGTTGTCTTATTTGCCTATTTGACGGCCTTTATCTTCGGCTTTCACTTTGTGGCCGGCAAGTTCTCGGCTTTAGCCATCTTTATTTTCCTGGGCTTTGCCCTCCACGTCTTCTCCATCATCCTGCTCCTGTTAGCCATGTTTGCCCATAACTGGACGGTCAAGGCTGTTAAAAAGGTCATGAAGCTGTTGGGGCGGATTTTTGGCCAGGAAAGGGCCCAGGCTTGGGAGAAGTCGACCCTGGAGCAAGTAGAAAGCTTCTACAAGGAAAGCCAGGCCCTTAAGGCTGAGAAGAAAAAGCTCTGGGGCGTGGTTCTCTTGACGGTTGGGCAGCTCCTGTGCTACTACTCGGCTCCTTACCTGGCCTTGCGGGCCTTGGGTCAGCCAGTTGACTATGTTCAAGTGACCTTGATGACGATCTTGATCATCATGTTCATGGCCGTGATTCCTTTGCCTGGGGCCAGTGGCGGGGCGGAATTCAGCTTCCAGACCCTCTTTGCCAGCTTCATCAGCCAGCCGGGGGTAGTCGTTTTGGCCATGTTCTTGTGGCGGTTCGCGACCTACTTCTTCGGCATGATTCTCGGCATCTTTGGCTGGTCTTTCAAGCCGGCCAAGTTGCGGGACTGATTTTTTTGAGGTGAAAGAAATGCAGAAAATCAAGGCCTTTGGGACCTGGCTGCGGACGTCGAAGAACGGCTTCTTTACTCTGGCGGTCTTCGGCTACTGGCTCAAGTGTTACCTAATCTATCTGACCAAGTTTACCCTGGGGGCGACGGGCCCGATGCAGGGCTTCCTCTTGCTCATCAACCCTATTCCGTCGGGGATGCTGATCCTGGGTCTGGGGATGCTGATGAAGGGGCGCAAGTCCTACTGGACCATGCTTGTCCTGGACTTCCTCCTGGCGACCTGGCTTTTCGCCAACATCCTTTACTACCGGGAATTCTCCAACTTCCTCTCTTTCTCCCTGCTGCAGAATTCGGGCAGCGCTTCGGAGAATTTGGGCAAAAGCATTGCCGGCATCCTCAAGGGCAGCGACTTTTTAGCCTTTGTTGACCCATTGATCCTGCTGGGGCTTTTGCTGGGGAAGTTTTTCAAAATGGACCTCTACGCCCAGTCCTGGAAAAGGAAGGTCCCCATTGAACTGACGGCCCTGCTCTTGATGGGGGGCAACCTCCTCTTGGCCCAAAAGGACCGGTCAGGCCTGCTCACGCGGACTTTTGACAACAACTATATCGTCAAGTATTTAGGGATCAACGAATATGCCCTTTATGACGGGATCAAGACGGCTCAGACCAACGCCCAGATGGCTAATGCCAAGGTGTCGGATTTGAGTTCTGTTAAAAAGTACCTCAAGGCCAACTACGTCCAGCCAAATTCATCTTATACGGGTGTAGCCAAGGGGAAAAACGTCATCGTTATCCACCTGGAAAGCTTCCAGCAGTTTTTGATCGGCTACAAGTGGAAGGGCAAGGAAGTCACGCCTAACTTGAACAAGATCTACCATTCCAAGCACACTCTGGCTTTTGACAACTTCTTCAACCAGGTGGGGCAGGGGAAGACCTCTGACGCGGAACTGATGCTGGAAAACTCCCTCTTCGGGGTCCAGTCGGGGTCAGCCATGTCGACTTACGGGACCAGCAATACTTTTGAATCCATGCCGGCTATTTTGAAGCAAAAAGGCGGCTATACTTCCGCCGTTATGCACGGGGGGACGGGGTCCTTCTGGAACCGGAACAATGCCTACAAGTCTTTTGGCTATGATTATTTCGCTTCTTTGAACTACTACCAGTACCAAAACAGCTGGTACCTGGGCTACGGTTTAAAGGACAAGATCTTCTTCCAGCAGTCGGCCAAGTACATCTCTGAACTGCCCCAGCCTTTTTACTTGAAGATGATCACGGTCACCAACCACTATCCATATACCCTGGACAAGCAGAACCAGTCGATCAAGAAGACCACGACCGGGGACAACACGGTTGACGGCTACGTGCAGACGGCCCACTACCTGGACCAGGCGATCGGCGAATTCATGACCTGGCTGAAGAAGACCGGCCTGGACAAAAAGACCCTCCTGGTCTTCTACGGGGACCACTACGGGATTTCCAACAACCACAACGAGGCCATGGCCCAGCTGACCGGGAAGAAAAATTACGGGGAGTTTGACGACCAGCAGCAGCAAAGAGTGCCGCTCATGTTTTATTCAAGCAACTTAAAAGGCGGCATTAAGCATACCTACGGCGGGGAAATCGACGTGATGCCGACCCTGCTCAACCTGCTGGGGATCAAGAGCAAGGGCTTGATTTTGTTTGGCCATGACCTGTTAAGCAAAAAGAACCCGCAAGTGGTGGCCCAGCGGAATGGGAACTTTATTACCCCGACCTACACCAAGGTGGGGAGTAGCTACTATTGCACCAAGACGGGCAAGAAGGTCACCGGCACCAAGGAAAAGAAGGCCTGCCGCTTGATCGCCAACCAGGTTTTGACCCAGCTGACCCTGTCTGACCGGGTCGTGACCGGGAACCTGCTCCGCTTCTACCACCCCTCCTGGTTTACTCCGGTCAAGACCAGTGACTATGACTACAATAAGACTGACTCTTTAAAGAAGCTGGCAGAAGCCGGTAAGAGCAAGACCAGCTTAAAGAGCCAGCTGGGCAAGAAGGACGCAAGCAGTCTTTATAAAACTGACGCGCCCGAACTGAAAAAAACTAAGACAAAGTAAGTCTATCTATGATAGAATAGTAAGGTAATTGTAGAATAAATTGGAGGCAGTGCATTGTACAACTTTATTATGACGCTGTTGATCATTGTTTCAGTGCTGATTATTATTGCGACAATGATGCAACCACAGAAGCAGCAAGATGCCTTGAACGCTTTGTCAGGCGGCGCCGTCTTTAGCGGCCAGACCAAGAAGCGGGGCTTTGAAGCCTTTATGGAAAAAGTGACGTCAGTTCTACTGGTATTGTTCTTTGCTTTTTCGATTATTTTGGCAATCCTGTCTTCTAAATAATCATTAACCTCCCGATCACTTGCTTGATGGGAGGTTTTTTTAACGAAAATACAGATGGAGAAAATAATGGCGCAAAACGAGACTGTATTGGCGGGCGTGTTGGAGATCTTCCGGCACAACCCGCAAAAGCAATTCAGCGTTGACCAGATCGAGCGGCAGGCCCGCCGGGATCGCTTGGGCAACTTTACCGACCTGGTCAAGGCCCTGGCCTACCTGGAGCAGGAAAAGCAGATCATCACTGACGGCAACGGCCGCTACCAGCTGGCCAAGGAAAATACTGAAGTCGAAGGGGTCTTCCGGGCCAACGACAAGGGCTTTGGCTTTGTCCGCTTAGATGATGAAGAAGCCGATGACGTGTTCATCAACTCTGACGCTACCAAGCTGGCTTTGGACGGGGACCGGGTCAAGGTCAAGATCACGGCCGGCGGCAATCCTTGGAACGGGAAGGGGCCGGAAGGGCAGGTTGAAGAAATCCTGGAGCGCGGGGCCAGCAGCATTGTCGGCGAATACACCCCTTTGGAAGACCTGCAGGTTAAGATCAGCCACTTTGCCGGCTACGTGATTCCGACCAACAAGAAGTTCAAGAAGTACCGGGTCTATGTATCTGAAAACGGCCTGATCCCGCAAATGGGGGACATGGTCAAGGTATCTCTGAAGACCTACCCGACCGAAGACTTGCCAGACCAGATGACCGGGGCAGTTGTCGAAATTATCGGTAACAAGAACGACCCGGGCGTGGACATAATGTCCATCGTAGCGGAACACGACATCCGGACTGAATGGCCAGAAGACGCCTTAGAGCAGGCCAATGCCATCCCGGACCACGTAACTGAAGAAGAGAGGCATGAAGCAGGCCGGCGGGACATTACCGACCAGCCAGCCGTCACGATCGACGGGGATGACTCCAAGGACTTTGACGACGCGGTCGTTTTGTGGAAGCTGGACAACGGCAACTACCACCTGGGCGTCCACATCGCTGACGTGGCCCACTATGTTAAAGAAGGAACGCCTTTGGACCGGGAAGCTTTTGCCCGGGGCAACAGTACCTACTTGGTCGACCGGGTTATTCCAATGCTGCCGTTCAGACTGTCCAACGGGATCTGTTCCTTGAACGAAGGCGTTGACCGTTTGGTTCTGTCCTGTGACATGGAAATCACCCCGGAAGGTGAGCGGGTATCTTACGACATCTACCCGGCCGTGATGCGGTCCCACGGCCGTTTGACCTACAACAAGGTCAACCAGGCCTTGCGCGCTGACGTGCCGGACAGCGACTTGGAAGACAAGTATGTTAAGGTGCGGCCAATGCTTAAGGACATGGCAGCTCTGCATGAAGCCCTGTATAAACAGCGCCACGCCCGGGGGTCCATCGACTTTGAAGAACCGGAAGCCAAGATCATCGTGGATGAGAAGGGCAAGCCGGTGGACATCGTCCTGCACAGCCGGGGGACGGCCGAAAAGATGATCGAATCCTTCATGCTTTTGGCCAATGAAACTGTGGCAGAAGCCTACTACAGAAAAAAGGTGCCTTTCCTTTACCGGGTGCACGAAACGCCGGAAGCTGACCGGATCACCAGATTTTTTGAATTCTGCAGTGCCTTTGGCTTGAACGTCAAGGCAGATCCAAACGACATCAAGCCGCTGGACTTGCAGAAGGTGGTTACCAAGACTTTGGGCACGCCGGAAGAAGCGGTCCTCCAGATGATGATGTTGCGGAGCTTGAAGCAGGCCCACTACTCAGAAGATCCGCTGGGCCACTTCGGGATCGCGGCCAAGTACTACACCCACTTTACTTCCCCAATCCGTCGGTATTCAGACACCATGGTCCACCGGATGATCCACGCCTACCTGGAAGAAGGAATGGGGGATGATGTCAAGGAGCACTTTAAGGAAGAACTGTCGGAAGCAGCTGATCAGACTTCAATGCAAGAGCGGCGGTCAATCGATACGGAACGGGCAACCAACGACTTGAAGATGACCGAATACATGGCTGACCAGGTCGGCAACAAGTTTGAAGCGGTTGTTTCATCAGTAACCAGCTTTGGGATGTTCGTGCAGTTGGAGAACACGGTGGAAGGTTTGATCCACATCTCCAACTTGAAGGACGACTACTACTCATACGATGAAAAGTCCATGACATTGACCGGCCGGACAACCCACAAGAAGTATAAGGTAGGGATGCCGATCAAGGTTGTTTTGACCAATGCTAATGTTGAGCAGCACCAGCTGGACTTTGAAGTTTACGATCCAGATGCCAAAAAGCGGCCCCATAATGACCGCGGGATGGTCAGAAGAAACGGGGACCGGAACTTCAAGGGCCGGCGCAATTACGGCGGCCGCGACAAGAGGGGTGAACGGCGTCACAAGCCAAGCCGCAGCAACCGCGGCCAGCGGCTGGGGCAAAGTGAAAAAGGCAACCGCCGGCGGCCAAACCGTTAATATGTAAGCGGGAGGATTTTTTATGAAACAAAAAGCCAAGGATGAAAATGTCCTCGCGCAGAACCGGCAAGCCCGGCATGATTATTTCATCAAGGATACTTATGAAGCCGGGATTGCTTTGACGGGGACGGAGATCAAGTCAGTCAGAGCCCGGCACGTGACCTTGCGTGACGGCTACGTGCAGATCATCAACGGGTCGGCCTTCCTGGAAAATGTTCATATCGATGAATATAAGGAAGGCAACCGCTACAACCATGACCCGCTGAGAAGCCGCAGACTGCTTTTGCACAAGAAGGAAATCGCCAAACTGGCCGATGTGAAGGCCCAAAAGGGGATGACCATCGTGCCGCTCAAGGTCTACTTGAAGCACGGCTTTGCCAAGGTTTTGATTGGCGTAGCGCAGGGTAAGAAGGAATACGACAAGCGCGAAACGATCAAGAAGCGCGACCAGGACCGGGAACTGCGCAGAAAATACAGAATTTAAGGAATCCGCCGGAAGGCGGATTTTTTGTTTGTCTTATGAAAATTATTTCTATATCCACACATAAATAAAAAGTTTTTTAAAATATAATTGAAAAAAAGGCTTGCGCGGTTGTAAAATGAATGTGAGAAAAAGAACAGGCATGAATCTAAAAAGAGGTTTAGAAAAATGAAAAGTAAGAAAAAAATGACAACTCTATTTTTTTACCATGCTGACTGCATTAGCGTTAGTTCCAACTGCGACTGTATTAGCTGGTACTACTAAGTTTGGGACTGCTCATCGTGGTGCTTGGAGTACTTAAACTATGCAAATTCACTACAGTGGCGGCGTATTTTTCTACCCACATTATGCTACTCATACTCATGTGGGTTATGCAAAATATACTAGAAATGGCAAGACTGTTGCTTCCAAGTGGACAACCTATGTGAAAAACAACTCAAAGTATTCAAGTAAAACTAAAATTGAAGCCAATGTAAGTTGCTGGGATACTTTGAATCCAACTGCACCTAAGACGAAGTTCCATTACGGATTTAATTGATGAAAAAATTGACAAGAAATCCTTTCAGCTTTTTAGCATTGATCGGATTGTTACTAGTTGAATATCTCAATTTTCTTTATTTAGCTATTTTCAGCTTGGTAAGTAAAAAGGCAGCGAATGCTCGGGTGAATTGGGCGATCAAGAATCTGTTAGAAGATTCTGCCAGTTCTTTTTCAATTCTCGCTTTTGCCAGTATTGCCTCGCTCTTGGTGATTTACCATTTATGCAAAAAAGGGCAAAAAGAAAGAAGGATTAGAATTATCGTCGGTTCTACTTGCCGAGAGCAGTATTCGGTAGGGGAGGTCATGATATTTCTGGCTGATCTTCTGACCTTTGCCTTGGCATTTCTGGGAATGAGATATTTGATTGGCCAGAACGAAGGAGGATCTTTGCGAGAATTCGTTTTAGCCAGTATGTTGCATACTGCGGTTTTACTGCTGTGGTGGCCGCTTTTGGTTAAGGTGATTGATCGCTAAGGCAAAGCCAAGTGTATTTTGAATTTATAAGGAACGTTTTTTTAAAGAAACTGGTCTTGACTCTGCTGACCCTATTGTGCCTAATTTCATTTGGCTTCATCAGCTATCACTTGCTACGGTCAAACTTGTACGTCCTAAACAATGAGCGTAGTTTGCAGACCTTGGTGAAGCGGAAAGTGTATGTTGGCAATGACCAGTCGACTGGGAAGCAGTTCAGTCAGAATTTTAAGCAAAAGAATCTGGCTAAAACTAATGCTCACGCGCGTAAAGTTTTTGCTTATCTGGATAAAAATTACCACTATTCTTTGAGATGGTCTTTCGACTCAAACTTGAATAATGGTGATTCCGTCAGCATCGATACGGTCAATAGCAACTTCTTCAAGTTTTATCTACTTCATATCGCGGCGGGGCGCAGCTTTAATTCAGCTGACTATAAGAGTAGTAGCTACTATATTCCTGTTTTGGTTGGGGCCAATGTCGCCAAAAGCCAGCCTTTAGGCAGCAAATTTACTGCAGTAAACTCTTCTTCCGGGAAAAAAGAATATTACCAGGTGGTAGGTGTCTTGCAGCAGAACGCGAACGTGCCTTCAGTGTATTTGCTTGACAATCAAAATTATTTGAATAACACCATCATCCGCCCGTTAAGAAGGGCGGATAAAATGAATTTGACTGCTGCGCAGTTGCTTGCCGCAGCCCAGGACTTGATTATTTTTGACAGCAGCCGGACAGAATTGAACAAGTTGACAAGCAAATTTAATCAAGGGGATTTTTTTAAGATCCGTTTTATTTCAGTTGAGAAAAATATTTCCGACTTCTATGACAGCTATAGAGGTACTGCCATCATGTTCGCGATTTTTTCATTGGCAATCATGGTGATTGCAGTTTTGATAATCGTTTGGAACACGTGGAATTGTTTGAGTGAGGAACAGAGTGAGATCGCGCTAAGAATTTCGTTAGGCATGCGGCAAAAAGATGTACTATCAGCAGTGATCATCTACCAATTGCTGATTGATATTTTAGCTATCGTACCAGTATTGCTATATGCAGGTTCTTATTCTAAGATGCTGGCTGACAGCTCGGTTGGGAGCAGTTCGCAGATAGTGTTGAACGGTTTGTTACCACGAGCTGAAACAGCAAGCTTGCTGATTTCTTTTGTCTTGATGTTATTGATTACTGTTCTGGCCATTGCGTTGGTAGCTGCTCACTTTAATGGGAAAACACTCGCGCTGCGGATGGGAGACGAATAATGTATTCGGTGAGAATTACAGAGCTTGAAAAAGAATTAAAAAATGGCAGGAAGATTTTTTCCGGATTAAATCTGGAACTTGAAGAATCGTCTTTGACAGCCCTAGTTGGCGCGTCAGGTGAAGGTAAAACTACTCTTTTGAACGTGATCGGTCTTCTGGATACGGATTACTCCGGGCAAGTTGAATTGTTTGGCCAAAAAGTCAACGAGCTTAACCAGACTGAAATGGCTCGCTTGCGGAATCAGCCAATTGGCTTTATCCTTCAAGAGCCCTTGTTGATCAAAAATATGAGTGTTAGGGACAATATTTTGTTGCCAACCGTATACTTGGACAAATCACTGCGCAAGAGCAAAGACTATTACCTTGCCAGAGCCGAGCAATTTGCCGATCAGTTAGGAATCAGTCAAATTCTTGATCAAAGGCCCGCAACCTTATCAGGTGGACAAAAGCAGCGGGTGACTGCAATCCGGGCTTTGATTAATGACCCGCAGCTTATCTTGGCGGATGAACCAACGGGATCGTTGGACGAAGAAAACGCGAAAATCATCATGGACCTGCTGAAGAAACTCAGCCGGGAAGGGAAAACCGTCTTTACGGTTACACATGATTCGCATATTGCCAGTCAGCACGATAAAGTGTTGCAACTAAAAAATGGAAATATTACTGTAAAGGAGAATTGACAATGGGGTTTTGGATTATGCTTTTGTCTGGCTTGATTGGTCTGGCTTTGGTAATCTACGCTTTCAAAAAGGAGCTGCCAAAGGGGCAGAAAATTGCTTTTTGGTTGATCGGCGCTGCTCTGCTGGTCTTCGCTGTTGCCTTGGCTCTGCCAAATGGCCTGCAGCTTTAGTTAATTAAATTAAGTTAATCGCGAGGTACTGGCAACACCAGTGCCTTTTTTCTTTGCAAAAATTAGTCCAGACAGCTTTCCAAAATATTTTTCGCCCTTGCGAAATACTTTTCACAATCTGAAATATGGTTCTTTGTTTTTGTAAACTCTTTACATATCTGGAAGCGGTGCCATAATAAGAGTGTAAGCAAGCTTACGGGAGGTCGGGGCGCCTGAAAGGCCCCATGTGATGAAACAATGTCTTTTGTAAGGAGCAATTGATTTATGTCAGACAAGAAATTTTCAGTAGTTATTGCCGGCGGTGGCAGCACCTTCACCCCTGGCTTTGTCATCAGTCTCTGTGCCAATCAAGATAAGCTTCCCCTGCGGAAACTGAAACTGTACGACCATTGATGCTGACCGGCAAAAGAAGATCGGTGACGCCTGCGCCATCATCGTCAAGGAAAAGGCACCGCAAGTCGAATTTGAATATACGACTGACCCGGAAGAAGCCTTCACTGACGTTGACTTCGTCTTGGGCTCAATCAGAGTCGGCAAGTACGAAATGCGCAGCCAGGATGAAAAGATTCCTTTGAAGTACGGGGTCAACGGCCAGGAAACTACCGGCCCCGGAGTCATGGCCTACGGTTTGCGGTCAATCCCGGCCATCATTGAAATCATCGACTTCATGGAAAAGTACTCGCCAAACGCTTGGATGGTCAACTACTCCAACACTATCGCGATTGTTTCTGAAGCCTGCCGGCGCTTCCGCCCGAATGCCAAGGTTGTCAACATCTGCGACATGCCAATCGATGACATGGGCAGAATGGCGGCCATTGCCGGGCTCAAGAGCTTCAAGGACCTCGACTTTACCTACTACGGCTTGAACCACTTTGGCTGGTGGAAGAGCGTTACCAACAAGAAGACCGGGGAAGACCTAATGCCGCTTTTGAAAGAACATGTCAAGAAGAACGGCTACTACGTGGCCGGAGACTTCGACAAGGAAACCGAAGCCAGCTGGGTCGCAACTTTCAAGAAGGTTGCTGACTGCTACGCTTTGGACCCGACGACTCTGCCAAACAACTACATGCAGTACTACTACTTCCCGCAATACGAAGTGGAAAACGCCAACCCGCACTACACCAGAACCGATGAAATCCTGGAATACCGGCAAAAGATCGTCTTCGGGGAATGCGCCCGGATCGTCAAGGAAGGCACGGCCAAGGGCAACCTTTGGGAAAGCGAAGTGCACTCCAACTACATCATTGACATCTGCCACGCGATCGCCTTCAACACCTACGAGAAGTACCTGGCCAATATTCCGAACAACGGGGCCATCAGCAACTTCCCAGACGATGCTATCGTTGAAGTGCCTTGCCTCTTTGGCTCAAACGGCGTGCAGCCGCTGGTAGTCGGTGAAGCCGGCCGCTTCCAACTGGGTCTGATGATGGAACAAGTAACCTGCGAAAAGCTGGTTGTCGATGCTTATGAGCAAAAGTCCTACATCAAGATGCTGCAGGCCTTTGCCTTGAACAAGACTGTTCCAGACGCTAGCGTGGCCAAGAAGATCCTGGACGACATGATGGTCGTCAACAAGCCTTACTGGCCGGATTTGAAGTAGTCAGAATGAATTGAAATAAAAAGAAACAAGCAAGATACATGCAATAAGCAGCAAGGAGGAAGATTGCTTATGATGCAGAAACTACAGAAATTCGGGGCGGCGATGTTCGTGCCTGTCCTGCTTTTCTCTTTCGCCGGCATCGTGGTTGCCTTAACCAGCCTGTTCAACAACCCGTTGATCTTTGGCTCACTGGCAAACACCAATACCTTCTGGTACGGTCTGTGGGACACCGTTCAACAAGGTGGCTGGACCGTCTTTAACCAAGTTGACATGCTCTTCGTGGTCGGCCTGCCAATCGGGCTGGCTAAGAAGGCCCACGGGCGGGCAGCCATGGAAGCCATCGTTACCTATAACTAAAGCGTGTGATGATTTTTACCATTTTTAACATTACTCTTTAATCCAAAACTTTTACTTTATACTTTTACTCCTCTATTTTAAAAAACTTTCTTTACTAACTCACAAATCGCCAGACTGCTCCGGGATCTTTACCGGGGCAGTTTTTTGCATGAAAAAAGCAGCCTTGCGGCTGCTTAGGCGAGGCTTTTAGCCATCATTTGGTGGGGGATGCCGGCTTCCATGAAGACGGGGCCGACATCGTGGTAGCCATTGGCCAGGTAGAAGTCCCGGGCATTGGCTTGGGCGTGCAGATAAAGTTCTTTGGTTAAGCTATTTGCCAAAACGTAGTTTTCAATGGCGCCTAACAGCTGGCTGGCAATCCCGCGGTGGCGGGCAGTCTTTTGCACGGCGACCCGGCCGATGTAGAAGCGGCCTTCTTCGCTGAAGAAGCGGGCCGCCGCCAGGGCATTGCTTTGGTCTTCATTTAAAAGAAAGACATGGTAGGCGGAAAGGTCCTGGTCGTCCAGTTCAGGAACCGTGATTTCCTGCTCGGCAACGAAAACGTCATCGCGGATTCTGGACAGGCAGAAGACCTCCCGGGCAGAGAGCTCGTTAAAATGTTTGACTTGAATTTCTTTACTGAAGTCGTTTTTCTGACGCTTTTTCACGGTTGACGACAGGATCCTTTCCATAACTAGTTGATTATGTTTAGTCATTGTAGCAGGCTAGAATGATTTGTCAAATTACTTGATTATTTTCTGAAGTTTTCAGATATTTTTCTGGTGATTTGCAATCTTTTAAAAAATCGCATATTTCTCCTTTCGTCCTCTATAACCACTAGACCTTGTGTGCTATAAATAGACGTGATACTAAATTTTGTAGATAACTAGTTGAGGTGAGTCATGTCAGAGTTAGCAATTACTGATTTGCACGTAGAAATTGCCGGCAAGGAGATTCTCAAAGGGGTTAACTTGCAGCTGAAAACCGGGGAGATCCATGCCATTATGGGACCAAATGGGACGGGGAAGTCGACCCTGTCAGAAGCCATTATGGGCAACCCGGCATATAAGGTAACCCAGGGATCAGTCAAGCTGGATGGGCAAGAGCTGCTGGATTTGCCAGTTGACGACCGGGCCCGGGCCGGCCTCTTTTTAGCCATGCAGTACCCGGCTGAAATCCCTGGCGTCAGCAACGCCGAATTCATCCGGGGGGCTTTGAACGCCCGCCGGCCGGAAGGCGATCCAGTCCCGGCCCGGGAATTCCTCCAGGAACTGTATGAAAAGATGGACTTTTTGGACATGAAGGCCGAAATGGCCCAGCGCTACTTGAACCATGGCTTTTCCGGCGGGGAAAAGAAGCGTAACGAGATCTTGCAGATGCTGATGATCAAGCCCAAGTTCGCGATTTTAGACGAAATCGACTCCGGCCTAGACATCGATGCTTTGAAGGTGGTCTCTAAAGGGGTTAATGACCTGCGGGGGCCAGACTTCGGTGCCTTGATGATCACCCACTACCAGCGCCTTTTGGACTACGTGGTGCCTGACAAGGTCCACGTTATGATGGGTGGCCGGGTCGTGGCTGAAGGCGGGCCGGACCTGGCCAAGCGCCTGGAAAAGGAAGGCTACACCAAGCTGCGCGACGAGCTGGGCCTGGACATTGAACTGACGGATGAAGACGTTTAAGGAGGAAGCATGACCGCACAAGCATGGTTTGCAAAAATGCAGGCAGAAGCCGCTGCCGCTTTGCCGGACTTGCCTAGGCCCGACTTTGCCAAGGTGGACTACCGGGCCTGGCCTCTGTCTTTGACCCGGCCCTTGCAAAAGAGGGCAGCTTTTTCCATTGAAGCTGGGGCAGAATTTTGGGCAAAAGGCTGCGTCGCCTGCGACTGGGAGACGGCTTTAGCTGAGCACGGGGACCTGCTGGAAAAGTACTTTGGCCGGGCGGCAAATTTTAAGGAAAACCGCCTTTTAGGAGAAAACGTGGCCAAGATGGAGCAGGGGCTCTTTATTTATGTACCAGACAATGTGGCCTTGGCAGAGCCCTTGACGGTAACTTATTTGCAAGACAGCCAAAAGCAAGAGGACTTTGCCCTGCACGTCTTGCTCGTGGCCGGGAAAAACGCAGCTTTTTCCTATTTTGAAAAAGTGGCCAGCCGAGGAGACAAGGAAGCAACAGCCAACCTGGTGGTGGAGATCTGCGCCTTAGCCGGCTCCCAGGTTAAGTATGCCGCTATCGACCGCTTGGGCAAAAACACGACCGCCTACTTAAAGCGGGTAGCCTGGGTCGGCCGGGACGCCAAGCTGGATTGGGCCATGGGGATGCTGAGCGACGGGAAAATTCTGGCTGACTATGACTCTGACCTTTACGGGCAGGGTGCCAGAGCCGAGATGAACGTGATCGCCATTACCATCGGTGACCAGGTCCAGGGCCTGAACACCGTTGTCAATAATTACGGCAAAAAGTCAGATGGCCGTATCCTCCAGCATGGGGTGATCCTGCAGAAGTCCTGCCTGGTCTTCAACGGGATCGGCCATGTCATGAAGGGGGCAAAAGGGGCCAATGCCCAGCAGGAGAACCGGGTCTTGATGCTGTCCAGGTCGGCCAGAGGGGATGCCAACCCTATCCTCTTGATTGATGATAACGACGTTTTTGCCGGGCACGCGGCCAGCGTCGGCCGGGTTGACGACCAGCAGCTCTATTACTTGATGAGCCGGGGCCTGCCCAAGCCTTTAGCCGAGCGTTTAGTCATCCGGGGCTTTTTGGGCCCGGTTTTGACCAAGATCCCGGAAGCCAGCCGGCAGCCTTTATTTGAAATGGTAGAAAGAAAGCTGATCGATGGACAAGAATTGGAATAAGCTCCGGCAGGATTTCCCCATCCTGGCTGAAAAAATGAACGGCGAGCCCCTGGTCTACCTGGATAACGCGGCCACCAGCCAGAAGCCCAAGAGTGTGATTGAGGCAATTATTGCTTTTTATCAAAAAGAAAATGCCAATATCTACCGGGGAACTTATGCCCTGTCTGCCAAGGCAACAGAGGCTTATGAAGGAGTCCGGCAGAAGGCAGCAGATTTTATTGGTGGTGAGGCCAGCGAAATAGTTTTTACCAAGGGGACGACTTCGGCTATCAATTTGGCGGCCTTTGGCTATTTTTTGCGGCATTTAAAAGCGGGAGACGAGATCGCCTTAACTGCCGCTGAGCACCACAGCAATCTGGTCCCTTGGCAGCAAGTTGCCGCCCTTACCGGGGCCAAGCTGGTCTTTTTGCCCCTGGACAAAAAGGGCCGGGTTGACTTAAAGGAAGCAGAAAAAGTCATGTCTGACCGCCTCCGCCTCTTAGCCCTGGCCCAGGTTAACAATGTCTTAGGGACTGAGCAGCCGGTCAAAGAGCTGGCGGCCTTGGCCAAAAAGCGCGGGGCCCTGGTTTTAGTCGACGGAGCCCAGGCAGCGGGCCACTTGCCAGTTGCCGTCAAAAAATTAGGCGCCGACTTTTACGCTTTTTCCGCCCACAAGATGCTGGGCCAGACCGGGACCGGGGTCTTGTACGGCCGAAAAGAACTCTTGGACCAGACCCAGCCTTTGGAATTTGGCGGGGAGATGATCAGAGAGGTCAGCAAAACTACCGCGACTTTCAAGCCGGCCCCGCAAAAGTTTGAGGCCGGCAGTCAGAACGTGTCCGGCGTAGTTGCCTTGGGGGCAGCGATCGACTATTTGAATGCAATTGGCTTAGATGCTATTAAAGACAGGGAAACAGAATTAGGCCAGGCCATGGCGGAAGGCTTGAAAAAAGCAGGCGCCAGGGTTTACGGGCAGGGGGGCGGCATCGCATCTTTCAACCTGCCTGGCGTTCACCCCCACGATTTAGCGACGGCCCTGGACGCCCAGGGTATTGCCATCCGGGCCGGCCAGCATTGCGCCCAGCCCATGATGGACTGGTTAGGAGTCAAGGCCGTTGCCCGGGCCAGCGCGGCTTTTTACAACAATGAAGCTGATGTGGAAGCCTTGATTAAGGGAGTGCAAGCGGCGAAGGAGTTTTTCAATGGCACTAGATGATTTAAAGCAGGTCTACCAGGCAGTCCTCTTAGATTACGCGGCTAGCCAAAAATACCGGCAGCCTTTAGCCAGTCCTACAAAGGCGGTCAGCCTGGTCAATGAAAGCTGCGGGGACCGGCTGACCTTGCAGGTAAAGGTCAAGGAGGGCAAAATTGAACAGGTCGCCTGCCTGGCTGAGGGATGCACGATTTCCCAGGCTTCAGCGGCGATCATGGCCGGCCTGGTTGACCAAGCCCCGCTTGAAAAAGCGGCCGGTCTTTTGCCGATTTTTTGGCGGATGCTTGAAGGAAAAGAGATCAGCCAGGAGGAAGAAAAGGAGCTGGGCGACGCGGCACTTTTACAGGGCGTTTCCCGCTTTCCGGCCCGGGTAAAGTGCGCGGGTCTGGCCTGGCAAGGCTTGAGTGAAGCAATAGAAAGGAAAAATTAGATGACCGCTGAAAAAGATGAAACCTTACAGGCCCTGGACCAGGACTACCAGTACGGCTTCAAAGACGAGATCGAACCCATCTATACCACGGGGACAGGCTTAAGTGAAGAGGTGGTCCGGCAGATTTCCGCGGCGAAAAAAGAGCCGGACTGGATGCTGGACTTCCGCCTCAAGGCCTACCAGACCTACCTCAAAATGCCCCTGCCGGCTTTTGGCCCGGACTTGACCAAGATTGACTTTGACCACTTGAACTACTTCCGCCGGGATGCCAAAAAGGACAAGATTAAGGAGACCTTTGAAAAGCTGGGCGTTCCCCAGGCCGAGCGCCAGTACCTGGCCGGGTCGTCGGCCCAGTATGAGTCAGAAGTCGTTTATGAAAAAATCAAAGAGGACCTGGCCCGGCAGGGCGTTTTGTTCATGTCAACCGACGCCGCCGTCCAAGTGGTGCCCGATTTGGTCAAAAAGTACTTCGGCAAGCTGGTCAAGCCGGATGACAACAAGATGTCGGCCCTCAACTCCGCCGTCTGGTCCGGGGGGACTTTTATCTACGTGCCCAAAGGGGTCCAGGCCAAAGTCCCGATCCAGAGCTACTTCCGGATCAATGCCGGTAATTCCGGTCAGTTTGAGCGGACCTTGATCATTGTCGATGAAGGGGCCAGCGTCAATTACGTGGAAGGCTGCACGGCACCCAACTATTCAGCTGACAGCTTGCACGCGGCGGTCGTGGAAGTCAATGTCTTAAAAGACGCCTACTGCCGCTACACGACCATCCAAAACTGGTCAGACAATGTCTACAGCCTGGAAACCAAGCGGGCCCAAGCGCTGGAGAACGCGACCATGGAATGGGTGGACGGCAATTTAGGTTCCAAAGTTACCATGAAGTACCCTAGTGTCTACCTGAACGGCCGCCGGGCCCGGGGGACCATGCTGTCGATTGCCTTTGCCGGCTGCGATTCAAATGGCCAGGGGATCGACTCCGACACTGGTGCCCGGATGGTCCACAATGCTCCCCAGACCACCAGCTCCATTGTCTCCAAGTCCCTGTGCAAGGACGGGGGCCGGGTGGACTACCGGGGGCAGGTCCGCTTCAACCCGGACAGCGACGGCTCTTTGGCCCATGTGGAATGCGACACCATCATCATGGACGACAAGTCGGCCAGCAACACGATTCCCTACAATGAAGTTTTGAACGGGAACGTCTCCATGGAGCACGAGGCCAAGGTGTCAAAAATCTCTGAAGAGCAGCTCTACTATTTGATGAGCCGGGGGATTTCAGAAGCCAAGGCCACGGAAATGATCGTGATGGGCTTTTTGGAACCATTTACCAAGGAACTGCCGATGGAATACGCGGTGGAACTGAACCGCCTGATCAAGTACCAGATGGTGGGCTCGATCGGGTAAAAAAAGAAAAATGAGCGCAAAAAAACGTCTGGAATTTCTTCCAGGCGTTTTTAGCTTATTCGCGGCTTGGCAAAGCGATGATTTGGTCAGCGATGGCCAGGGTGCTGAGCCGGTGGGAGACCAGGACTACGGTCTTGCCGCCCCGGGCTTCCTTGAGGGCTTTGAGGATGATGCCTTCGTTTAAGGCGTCGAGGTTGGCGGTGATTTCGTCTAAAAGGAGAAGGTCTCCGCCGTGCAGGAAGGCCCGGGCGATCTCGATCCGCTGCTTTTACCTGATCCAGACAGGCCGGCGATAGAAGTGAAGCCGGGGGCGGGGATAGACACAGGTTGATTTGGTTTAAAGCGGCTTGGTCAGCGTCTGGGTAGGTAAAGGAAAGGTCACTGACGGTCAAGGCCATTTTTTCGGCAGGGAAGTTTGCCCAGCAGCTTTTTCCGGCAGGTCCAGGAAGGCAAAAATATGGTCACTGGCCTTCATGCCGATATGGAAGTAGCTGCCCAGCTGCCGCATGGGAAGAAAGTAGGAGGCGGCCAAAAGGATCAAGATGATGGCCCCTTGCCGGCTTACTTGCCCTTGCCGCAGGTTATTAAGGGCGTTATTAAGGGCAATGACGATCCCGCAGGCAGCTCCGCCATAGGCTACGGTGTCCATGACCACGGTGCTGAGTAGCTGTATGGTCAGGACTTTCATGGTGATCTGCCGGAAGAGTTCCGATTCTTCAGCCAGTTCTTGTTCAGCTGCGGAATCATTTTGGTAGACCTTTAAAGTAGTCATGCCCTGCATTTTTTCCAAAAAGGTATCGGCTAGATGATGGTAAATGGCAAAGTAGCGGCTGAGGATCTTTTTGGCGACAAGCATGACGACCATGATGACGATGGGGATCACACGGGCACGGCACATAAAAGGAAGATGCTGGCCGGGGCGTCGATTTTGACCAAGACGGCAAACAGGGTCAAGGGAGCCAGAAAGGCATAGGCGAATTGGCTGAGGTAGCGGCTGAAAGAGCCCAGCTGCTTGATAAGACGGGTTTTGATCATGGGAGTTGGATCAGCCTTTCTAAAAAACAAAAACAATAGTCCAAAATGGAATATAGGACATAAGGAACACAAGAAAAATTATATAAAAAATGAAAAGGATTTGATAACTGTACCAGGGCAGAAAAAGTGAGGGAAAGGGCTGCCAACAGCCAAATAGCACGGCGACTTTATTTTCAAAGCTCTTCTTATAAGCGAGACAGACAAGCAGAGAAAGGCAAAAGAGGAGATAAAAGAGCAGATAAAAAACAAAAACAAAATTATTTTTCCCGGCAAAAAGGGCAAAAAACGAACGAGGAATTCATTGAAGAATTAAAAAGAAAGATAAAGCAGAATAAAAGAAGCAGAAGCGGCAAGGCAAAATATTACAACTCTGCCGGCTGTATCTATGATAAAGCGAATGAAAAGGCTGATTTGACCTTTCAAAAATAACGAGTATACTAATATTTGTTGTCGCGGCGAAGAAGGAATTTGCCGGAGACACGCAAAAGAAAATATCAAAAAACTTGTTGACAAGAATCAAACAAGCGAGTAAGATATAAAACGTTGCGTCACTAAGACGCAAGTTGGTACTTTG
>OIBE01000171.1_pt1 | contig 20948 bp, 18 predicted proteins | sample 1580961 | NCBI WGS metagenome assembly OIBE01 (sample SAMEA3882550, study PRJEB24775) | human gut metagenome | biome: human-associated habitat; feature: intestine environment; material: feces | place: Netherlands | collected 2009/2010
TGCACTCATTTCTAAGCCTTTTGTATCAGCAGCAACACAACTTGATGAATAATAACTAAATGAAATAAAATCAACAGGATATTTTTTCATGATTTTTAGATCTTCATCAGTCATTTTAATATTGAATCCTTTATTTTTATACATTTGTAATAAATATTTAGGATATTCACCATGAACTTGTGTATCGCTATAACAATAGATTTGTCTCATTCTTTGTTGTTGTTCTAAAAGATCTTCTGGTTTACAAGTATATGGATAATAAGTTAATTTAGTAAGCATACAACCTACTTTAGCATCAGGAATGTTTTCATGTGTAATTTTTACAGCAAGTGCACTTGCTACAAATTGATGATGCATTGCTTGATATTCTACTTCTTCAAATTCTTCAGGTTTAAATCTTGATTCAATTAAACCACCTGTCATAAATGGATGTCTAATGATTGAATCAATCTCATTAAATGTAAGCCATAATTTAACTTTATCTTTATATCTTTTAGTAATAACATCCACATAACGTGTAAAGAATTCAATGGAACGACGATCATACCAACCATTATAATCCATACAAAAAGCAAGAGGTGGTTCATAATGAGACATTGTAACTAAAGGTTGCATTCCATATTTTAAACATTCATCAAAAACAGCATCATAGAATTTTAAACCTTCTTCATTAGGTTCTAATTCATCCCCTCTAGGGAAAATACGAGACCAAGCAATAGACATTCTATAAACCTTAAATCCCATTCCTGCAAGTAAAGCAATATCTTCTTTATAATGATGATAAAAATCAATCCCATGACGTTTTGGATAGTAAACTTCATCATCAGTACTTAAAGCTTTTTCAATCATTTCATCAGAAATATCACATAACCCATGAGTATTTAATAAATCTTTCATAGATTTAGGATCAGTAAATAATTGTACATCACTACAACTTACTCCTTTTCCTCCTTCTTTCCAACCACCTTCATATTGGTTAGCGGCAGTAGCTCCACCCCATAAAAAACCTTCTGGAAATTGTTTCATATTATTGTTTCTCCTTATTTTTTTATTATCAAATTCATTATATCGATATTATAGAATATTTGTTTGTTTTTTCATAATATAAAAACTAATTCTACTTATAAGAGGTGTTGTTTTCTATTTAAAATGATATGATTTGATTAAAGGAAGTGGTCATATGGATCTTATCAAAATAGGTAAATATATAGCTTTTAAAAGAAAAGAACAAGGCTTAACACAAAAACAGCTTGCTGAAAAGTTAAATATGTCTGATAAATCAGTCTCTAAATGGGAAAGAGGTATATGTTTACCGGATGTCTCTGTTTATCTAGAATTATGTAAAATACTAGATATAAGTATTAATGAGTTTCTGGTTGGAGAAGATATACCTAAAGAAACAATTGAACAAAAAGCAGAAGAAAATATTATTCAGATTACAAAAGATAATAAAAACAAACAAAAGTATCTAAAGAAAATTATAAAATTATTAATAGTTATGCTTGTTGTTTTCATATTTATTACAAGCATATTTATCTACCAAAAATTAACACAACCACAAAACTATATAGAACCTTATTTAGAAAAAAGCACAGAAATGCAAACAGCAAATATGCTTTCTAATCATCCAGGTGATATTTTGTTATTTCATTATAATTCAAAAAAAGATTTTGATTCATTAACTATGTATTTAACTCAATATCAAAAAGGTAAAAAGATATCTGATAAAGAAATCTGTACATTTTATAATAATCCTTCAAAAGGAACAAATACCGGAAATATTGCTTTAGTAGTAGATCGAGAAGCATCTACTTTGAAGATTATAGATGCTTTTGAAGATGGGTATTATATAGCTGAAGGTATTTCATTTTTAGAAAACATTAGTAACTATGATGTTTGGGATTATAATCAAATTGAAGAAAAAACAGCTATTAAATATAGTAAAAAACAAATGTTAGTGGCATTATCTTATGGAAAAAATCATGTCACATCTCTTCCTATAAAAGAGTTAGAAACAAACAAAAAGATAAAGAATGATTATACATGTATTCTTTCAATTAAATTTAAGTAAAAACGTCATCACTTGGATGACGTTTTAATAATCAAATTTATTCTTTTTCTTCATAATGATAAAAATACTTACACAAATAATTGCTGATAAAATAGAACCTAATGCTGGTGTAAGACCCATAGGAAGCAAAGTATCAGGGAAAAGCTTAGAAGTAATATAAGCTCCAGGTACTCTTATTAAAACAATAGAGATTACATTATGAATAAATGAAATCATAGAATAACCATAAGCCGTAAAGAAACCACTAAAACAGAAATGAATAGAAGCAAACATACAATCTAAAACATAGCCTTTTAAATACTGACTACCATACACAATAACAGCAGCTTCACTTGTAAATAACGAAAGAATTTCTTTGGAAATAAATTGACAAGTAATCGCAAAGAAAACACCAAATCCTAAAGCAATAAAACATCCATAGCGTAAAGTTTGTCTTGCTCTTTGATGTTGTTTTGTTCCAACACATTGTGCACAGATTGCCGAGATGGCAGATAACATACTTGATGGTACTAAGAATAAAAAGCTAATGATTTTTTCTACAACACCAACTGCTGCGGCAATATCGACGCCACGGCTATTGGCAATAATCGTAATAATGATAAATGAAATTTGAATCAAACCATCTTGCATAGAAATAGGAAAACCGATTTTAAAGATATCTTTAATAATTTTTTTATGTAATTTCAAATGGTATCTATGGATGACAATCAATTTTCTTTTAATGATTGCAAATAAAGCAACAATTACACTAATAAGTTGTGAAATCACTGTCCCAAATGCTGCACCAACGGCATGCATATTGAAATAACCAATGAAAATGAAATCTAACACGATATTAAAAAAACAAGCAACTGCCACAAAATACATAGGACTTTTAGAATCCCCTAATCCTCTAAAAATAGAACTAATAATATTGTAAGCAGTAATAAAAGGAATTCCAATAAAACATATTTTTAAATAAAGCGTTGTTTCTTGAATCGCTTCTACAGGTGTAGACATAATAGAAACAATCGGATTAATAAAGAATAATAAAATCAAAGTAACAAGCAGAGATAAAATCATAAAGATCATGATTGTATTTCCTACAGTCATCCTTTTTTCTTCTTCTTTTCTCTCACCAACATAACGACCAATCATGACCGTTGAACCCATTGCAATTCCTACAAGCATAACAGTAATCATATGCATGACCTGACTTCCAATAGAAACCCCTGATAAAGAAGCGGCTCCATTGTATTGACCGACAATAAATAAATCAGCCATGCCATAGAATGTTTGTAAGAAATTAGCAAGTAAAAACGGTAATGAGAAAGTAATAATATTTTTTAAGGCGCTGCCTTTTGTTAAATCTTTTTGCATAACATCAACTCCTTGCTTTGTATTATATAGGATAAATATTAAAAGATAAAACGAAAAAAAGATGCTTAAGCTAGCATTTTTTTCATGGGTGTGTTGTATTAAGTATTTTAAACTCTCTGATTTATTTTGTTTTAAGTAAACATGATCTGTTGTTTTCATATCTATATGTAAAGTATTCGTTTGTTGAATATTTTGACATCGTTGTTTGTCCAATATGACAAACGATAGCTGCTTGCGTAAAGCTTTTATATTCTACAGCTTTAAAGAAATAATGTATTTTCTTTAGATCCATACTATTACTTCTTTCGTTATAACAAAAAAAGGAGCAATGAAGCTCCTTTGCTCAATATTTATTTACGTTTGAATAATGATTTTAAACCACGAGAGATTACTTGAAAGAAACTAAGAGAACGAACCATATTATTTGGATCAACATAATTTCTAACAGCTCTTAAGGTCTTTTTATTATCTCTTGTCGAAAAGATAAAGTTTCCGTTGTTTTTCGTAACAACTGCAAAACGAGGAATCCATTTTCCTTTAAACATGACACTTGCCATGATTTCTGTTACTTCAGACCAAGGAATTTGAATATAATCATTGACGTTTTTATCATTGTAATATTCAAAAGCTTCATCCCCGACCAGCACTTTACCATAGTTTGCCATTCCTAAATAAGAAGTAGCATTAATTGTTAAATCGACTTTTTTATTTAATGATTGTACCATATATTCCCTCCATAAATATTGAACTTTTTAAATTACATAATTCCAGCTAAACGAGCTAAGATACCAACGATAAATAATGCAACGATAATAACGATTGGTGAAACTTTTTTCTTTAATAACCAGCAGCAAAGTAATGTAAGTAATAATGCTGCAAGTCCAGGAATTAATTGATCTAAGTTTTGTTGTAAAGTAGTAACTTTAATTTTATCTAATCCAGTAGCTCCAAGGTTAGCATATTGAGATAAAGCTGATTTAATACCTTCAGCCCCACCTTTGATTTGACTCCAATCAATATAAGCACCTTCAGATTGAGTAACTCTAGAAACAACAGGAGTAAATGAAATACTTACCCAACGTTGAACTAAAGAACCGATAATGAACATACCTAAAATAGAAGCACCTTGAGTAATTTTACCTAATAAACCACCAGATAAATCTTTTGCGATAGAAGTACCAACTTTATATCCAAATTCTTGAGTATACCAAATAAATGCCATACGGATAATATTCCAAGCAAAGAAGAATAATAATGGACCAACAATACTTCCACCTAAAGCAAGAGAAGCACCTAAAGCACCTAAGATTGGTCTTAAAGTGAACCAGAATACTGGATCTCCAACCCCTGCAAGAGGTCCCATCATACCAACTTTAACCCCTTGAATAGCTTGATTATTGATTTCAGCACCATTAGCTCTTTCTTCTTCTAAGGCTAATGTAACACCCATAACTGGAGCTGAAACATAAGGATGTGTATTATAGAATTCTAGATGTCTTTTTAAAGCATCTGCTCTATCTTGTGGATCTTTGTATAATTTTTTGATAGCTGGGATAATTGAATAACACCAACCACCATTTTGCATACGTTCATAGTTCCATGATCCTTGAAGGAACTGATGACGCCAAGCAACTGATAAACGATCTTTTTTAGTTAATTGAATTTTTTCTGCCATATTTCTTTCCTCCTTCAAGATTAATAGTCATTTAAAATATCACCTAATGGATCACCAGAACCAGTAGAACCACCATTACCAGAACCACCGTTTTCTTTTAATCCTAAGTAAATTAAAGCAATAGCAACACCTAAAGCACCTAAAGCGATTAATGTTAATTGGCTTAATGCAGCTAATACGAAACCGATAGCAAAGAATGGCCAAGTTTCTTTAGTTGACATCATATTAATAACCATTGCATAACCTACAGCGGCAACCATTCCACCACCAACAGTCATACCACCTGATAACCAAGCAGGCATTTGATTTAAAACACTAGTTACTGCTTCAGCAGGAACGATACATAGTGCAGCAGCAGGAACTGCGATTCTGACACCTTGTAATAAGATACCTAAAATTTGATAGATTTCAATTTTACGGAAATCTCCTTTTTCAGCAGCACCATCCATTAAGTGAACTAATGGGATAGCGATTGTACGACAAATCATAGTTAAGAATAAACCAGCTACTGATAAAGGAATTGCAACAGCAATTGAAGTAGAGATAGCTGTTTGTGTATTAACAGTACCGCCATTTAAACCTAAAACCATGATAATTGCAGAAGCAACAGAAGCTAAAGCAGCATCTGGAGCAACAGCAGCACCAACGTTTGCCCATCCTAAGGCAATCATTTGTAAAGAACCACCTAAGATAATACCTTCACTTAGATGTCCTGAAACTAAACCAATTAAAGTACACGCTACTAGTGGTTGATGGAATTGGAATTCATCTAAAATCCCTTCCATACCTGCTAATAATGCTACTAAAATAATTAACATAATAGTAATTGCAGACATTAAATTTTCCCCCTATTTCATATTTTGAAGTTCAGTCTTTGCTTTTTTAAGAAGACTGTCCATATTTTCTTTAGAATCAGCAGGTACTTTACGAACATCGAAAGTAACACCCATTTCTTTTAATTTTTCTAAAGTATCAACATCTTTTTGATCCATAGCGATGGCTTTATTAACAACCACTTTACCAACAGAGTGAGCCATAGAACCAATATTTAATTCTTTAATATCAACGCCACCTTCAATAGCTCTTAAAGCATCTTGAGGAGTTTCAAATAACAATAAAGCTTTAGTAGCACCAAAACGAGGATCTTTAGCGACTTCAATCATCTTTTTGACTGGTACAACATTTGCTTTAACACCTGGTGGTGCAGCTTGTTCAATCATTTGTTTACGTAATGCATCTTGAGATACTGCATCAGATACAACAATGATACGTGTTGGTTGAGTTGATTTTGTCCAAGTAGTAGCTACTTGACCATGTAATAAACGTGTATCAACACGAGCTAAGACATATTTAATATGTCCATCTCCAAGAACAGTTCCTTCAGGAATAGCCCCAGCAGGTGCTGGTTTTTCAGCTTTTACTGCTTCTTCCTTTTTAGGTTCTAATTCTTCTGGACGAATGTTAACTCCGTCTCTAGCAACTTCACAGATATGAGTTGCGATTTCATGTGCGCTGTCAGTAGACATACGCATTGCATATGCTTCAATAAGCATTGGTAAATTTAACCCAGTAACGATAGCCCAATGATCTTCATGACCGTTAAGTAATAAGTTAGCTTGATTAAATGGAGTTCCACTCCATAAATCAACTAAGAAAAGAACTTCGTCTTGATTTTCAAAAGTGGAAATAGCTTCTTCCATTTTTGCTCTTAAATCATCAGGACCTTCACTTGGTTGTAAAGTCACAGCTTTTACATCTTTTTGTTCACCGAAAATCATAGAACCAGATTGTAAAATTCCATTAGCGAATTCACCATGACTTGCAAGAATAATTCCTACCATATTTTTCCTCCCTCTCTTTAATTAACATTGAATAACAAAAAAAGTAGGCCAACTATTTAAAAGAAGATACAATGCACCCATTGCTTTCTTTTAAAATAGTTAATGCCTACTTAAAGTTACACACTATTGAATATTCAATTTAATTACAGTGATATACTAACATCAAAAAATGTAAGCGTCAATCATTTTTTTTACGTTTTTATGTTCTTTCATTATTTTTTGATATAAAAAATAATGAAAAAGATAATATATAATATAAAACAATCACAATTTATCAATAAATAAAAAAAGGGGTGATCCCCTAATTTTGAAATGCACTTGATAAAATTCTTTCCAAATGTAAAGCTAAGTATCCTACTTCTGATTCAGGTAATTCTTTATTTAATACTTTTGATAAAGCATTACACATTCTTACTGCTTGTTCATAAGCAAATGGAAACTTAGCTTTGGTGAATTCACTAATATCCATTTGAAGTTGTTCATTAGTATTTAAACGAATAATTAAGAATTTAATATGATTCATTAAACGGGCATAAGAAATTGATTCAACATCAATTTTCATATTTAAATCAGTTTGTAATTTAATAATACTTTCATGAACAACACGTGCTGCTTCCATAGATTCCCCTACTTTATTAGAAGAAATTGCTGAGTGAATATGTAGAGTAATAAAACCTACTTCATCATTATTGATTTCTTTATTGATAAAGCTTTTTATGATTTCTTTTGATTTTAAAGCAACTTCATATTCATCGGGGAATAAAAGTCTAATATCATAAGTAAAGGGATTTGTAGGCATGATGTTTTCATCCATACGTTTAATCGCAAAATAAATATGATCAGCCAGTGGAATTAAAATATCATGATTGACTTGTTCAAATTTATTTGTTGCTTCTTTAATGATTTCAGCTGCGATTTCAAGATAAACAGGATTGATATAGTCAATGACTTTCTTTTGTTTATCTTTAGCTTGATAGTTCTTTTGCATCATGTATTTCTTGGCGTGAGGTGGAATTTCAAAATGTTCATTTACTTTTTTACCAAAACCAATTCCTTTTGCCATAACTATTATTTCATTATCATCTTCTTTAGCTAGAATGGTATTATTATTTAATACTTTTAAGACTTGATACATTTTGTTCACCTCTTTATTTTTAAAATCGTTTCTCCACTTTTTTTATGACCATAGTTCTTTTCTAAAGGTCCTTGACCTTTAGTGATAATCATTAAAAGACAATCATCGATGGCATTTTCTTTAATATAATTCAAATCTGCATTCCATAACAGATCTCCTTTTTTAACCTTCTGATTCATTTTAACAAGAAGTTCAAACCCTTGTCCATTTAATTTTACAGTATTAATACCAAAATGAATCAATATTTCCATACCATTTTCTAATTCAATCCCTAAAGCATGTTTTGTAGGATAAATCATAGAAATCGTTCCATCACAAGGAGCAACAACCAAACCATGTATTGGACGAATCATGAGACCATCTCCTAATAACTTATGAGCAAAGATATCATCGCAGCAATCTTCAATAGGTAAAACCTCACCATCAACAATATTTCCTATTTCTACATCCGTTGTATGATAATCAATTGTTTTTTCTTCATCATAAGAAGCAGGAACGTTATTTAAATAATCATTAATCTTTGTTTTTAAAGAAGAAGCTTTAGGACCAAAAATAATTTGAATTGCATTTCCCTGTAATAATACAGCAGCTGCCCCTGCTTGTTTTAAAGAACCTTCGCTTACAAGACTTGGATCTTGTAAAGAAGCACGTAATCGTGTAATACAACAATCAAGGTCACTAAAGTTATATCTTCCTCCTAGCCCTTTAATAATCATTTGTACTTGGGGATCAAGTAATGGTTGGTCAAAAGAGTAATCCATTTTCTTTTTATTAAAAATCGTTAATTTATTATCATCTTCTCTTCCTGGTGTTTTTAAATCAAATTTCTTAATTAAAAAACGGAATGAAAAATAATATAAGAAGAAATACATAACTCCACCAACAATAATAAAAACCCAATGAGTTTTACTATTACCTTGTAATACACCAAAAACAAGAAAATCTATTAAACCACAAGAAAAAGTAAACCCAATCGTCACCTTTAAAACATGAGCTAAAACAAAAGCCGTACCCGCTAAAAAAACATCAACGACAAATAACATAGGGGCCACAAAGATAAAAGCAAATTCAATGGGTTCTGTAATTCCTGTAAGCATACTCGTAAGGGCTGCTGATAAAAAAAGACTTCTTATAACTTTTTTAGATTCATCTTTAGCACTGCGATACATCGCTAAAGCTGCTCCTGGTAAACCAAACATCATAATCATATATTCACCAGAGAAATACTTAGTTGCTTCAACACTGAAGTGCTTTAAATTTGGATCAGCAAGTTGAGCAAAGAAAATATTTTGGGCACCATCAATTAAAACCCCATTGACTTCCAAAGTACCACCAATAGCAGTTTGATAAAAAGGCATATAGAAAACATGATGTAAGCCAAAAGGAACAAGGGCTCTTTTAACAATTCCATAAACAAAAGTTCCCCCATAGCCACTACTAGCAATCCATTGTCCAAATTTAAAAATCCCGTCTTGGAAAGTAGGCCAAATATAAAACATCAAAAATCCTACCAAAATATAGACAATGGTAGAAATAATAGGAATAAATCTTTCTCCTTCAAAGAAAGATAAAAAATCAGGTAACTGAATTTGATAAAAGCGATTATGTAAACAACTCACACCTAAACCAACAATAATTCCTCCAAATACCCCCATTTGTAAGGATACTTGCCCACATACATTTGTAAGTGTTCCCTCAACAACACTTTTAATAATTTTATTACCTTCAATAACACCATTAAAAACAAGTAAACTATGAATTGTTGAATGCATTACAAAAAAAGCAATAATAGAAGATAACACTGCTACTTCTTTTGATTTCTTTGCCATTCCTAAAGCAACAGATGCTGCAAAAATCAAAGGCAGATTATCAAAAATTGTTTGCCCTACAGACATTAATAAAATCAATATATGATTTAAAGGTGTTCCTGTACCTAAAATACCTTCTAAACCAAGAGAAGCAATCGTTGCTTCGTTAGTAAGAGAACTCCCAATACCTAAAAACATTCCCGCAATTGGTAGTACAGCAATAGGTAACATAAAACTACGTCCTATTCTTTGTAAAACCCCAAAAATTTTCTTTTTCATTTTCTTCCCTTTCATTTATAAAAAAATATAGAATTCTATACTTTAAAAACACAATTTTTCGCATTTAGTGTATCATAAAATAATCTATATGTACATTTGTATAGATGAGTTAGATTATAGATATCTTTAATGGGTAAGGTATTGTATAATATTTATATATAACTAAATTCAAGGGAGGAAAAGCATATGGAAGAGAAAAGATTGTTGAGTAAAGATGAAGTCTATTTTTTAGTATTTTTTTCTAATTTCTTTATTGGATCAATCATATTGTCTAATAGGTATCACTTTGATTCAATACGTTCATTTTTTATATTTGCTGGAGAGGATCCCTTTCCATTTACTTTATTTTTCATAGTGTTCTTTTGTTGTCTTTATTATCTTTTTAAAATTTTGATAAAAAAATACCCACTAAGAAATTTTATTAAGAGTAATGATGTTTAACATCAAAAAGGAGAGATATTATGGAAGAAATTAAACAACTTGTCTATAACTATGCTAAAGCAATACACACACAAAATGAAAAAGATTTTAAAGCATTATGGTCATCTAAAGAAAATACCTTGATCTCACTTACGAATCAATTTGATGGGATTGATTCTATTTATAATGATTTTTTAATAGGTGGTATTCAAAGACTTTATGAATCAATTGATTTAATTGTAGAAGGAATAGAAATACATCAAATAGATGATAATAAAGCTATTATTATCTTTAAATATCATACTGAATGTATTAGAAGAGATACCAAAGAACCTTATGGTATCCAAGGTTTAGAAACACAAATAGTTATTAAAGAAAATAATGAATGGAAACTTATGCACATTCATTATTCAAAGTAAAAGCTAGCGATTTGCTAGCTTATTTAAATACTTTTTAATTTTTAGTTTTTTATTTGATTTAATATATTTACAGTCAGCAATGATAATCATATTTTTATCAATCATATATCCAAACTCTATATTTTTTATAAAGAAATGGCGAATATTATCAGCACTTGCAATTCTTGGATACATTTTAGGAAATCTTTTTAAAGAAGATAGTATTTTTGCTATTTCTTTAGAAACAGATATTTTATTTTCTTTTAAAAATAGGAAGACACTCTGATTAATTAAGATTTTCAATCTTATAGTCCTTCTTTTTTTAATAAGTCAAGAAATTCATCTTCATTATATGCCTTTGATTTCCCTTCTTTTACAAGAGAAGCTTTATATTTTACTTTGTCTTCATATAGAATGTTTTCTTTTTCAACTTCTTTATTATAAATATCAATCATTAATTCTAAAGTTTTTGTTGGAATAAGAGATACACCATCCAAACTAGGAAAATCATTAATACTCATTTTGTTCATATTTAAGCTCCTCCGTTATTTTCATGTATTTTATCATGCTTTTAAATAATATTCATTATTCAAAACATTCATTTAGATCTTTTTATTGTATTGGAGTTAATGTTCCACCATTAGATAAAGTTATTGTTTGACCATTTAACCAACTATTCGCTGAAGCATCATAATAAATTGTATAACCATGATCTTCAATTAAAGATAAATCATTGTTTTCTAAAGTTAAAGTAGTAACATAACTATCTTCGGTAACGATCCATTTAGAAGAACTATCTAGAGATAAGTTAACTTCTTTAGCGTTGTTTTCACTATTGATTGTACTTGTAAGAGTTGAACTTTTCAAAATAAATGAAGCGGTAGAAATATTATCAACACTGATATTTCCATTTAATATTTGATTTGTCGCATTCAATGTTAAGTTTCCACCATTACTTCCTTGACTACCCCATTCACCATCATTTCCAGAAACAGTAACTAATTGATTACTTCCATAATTTAATTTTGTATTTTCTAAGTTAACCACTGCATCTGTATTCGTAATAAAAAACATAGGCGATGTTTCATAGATTTTTGATTTTTTTGAAATGGTAAGTGTTGAATCGGTTGCACTGAATGTTCCAGTTCCTTCACTAGCATCTCCAGACATACTTTGATAAATCATGACACCACAATTATCAATACCGTCATTCACACGACCTATACCATAACTTGTAAGTTTTGTGTTATTTAAAGTTATACTGTTTTTACCTTCGATAACCGCACATGAAGAATTAGTTGCCGTTCCTTTAGAATCAGAAATAGAAATTGTACCTGTTGAATAAACACAAGGTGAACCTTTACCATTTGTATTTAAAATTGAATTTTTAACAGTAACGGTTCCATCACCACGATCAGTAGCAACGGCAGCACAGTGTTGACCACTTGTAGTAATAGTTACTTTATTAGCGTTAATAGTTCCACCATAAGTCGCATCTAAACCACGAGATGAATCTCCTGTTGTGGTAATTTTTGTATTACTTATATTGAGTGTTGCATTTTCTCCGGTAGAGAAAATAGCATTAGCACCTGTGGCACTTGTTTTAATTGTAGTATCTTTAATCGTTGCTTCACTTCCTTTTTGAACAAGGACAGCAGCATTTAAACCATAAAATTCACTGTTTTCAGTATTTGAAGAATCACCCGATTTAGAAATTTTTAAACCTGTTGCATTCAATGAACCGCCATCGTTTACAACAATGGCGGATTCATCTGAAGAAGTAGCTGATAATGTTTTATTTGATAATTCTTGACTATCAGAAACGTCAACAACACCTTCAGTTGTTATTTGAGATGTATTGTTTGTTGCTGATGCATTATTAAATAATAAAGCATTGCTTGATAACACAAGAGCACAAACAAGTAAAATTGTTCCTACAACATTGGCAACAGCATAGATTGCAGTTGGTTTAGCTCCATAAAATGTTTCAACAAGTGTTTTACTTCCAAACTTACTCATAATTAAATTAGTTATTGCAAGCATAAAAACTAAAACACTGATAGTAATAATGACAATTTGTAGAGCAGTTAATGATTGACTTGATGGAGTCATTTCTTGATTCATTTGACCAGGTTGATTGTTGTTTTGTTATTTTGTCCTGGCATAGTTGGTTGACTATTACTTTGTCCTGGTGCACCTTGTTGATTATTAGGTGCTTGTCCATTAGAATTTTCATTTGTTTGATCATTTGAATCTTGGTTTTGTGAATTTGATTGATCATTGCTACTTTGGTTGTTTTGAGATGAATCTTGTTGATTAGACTCATTATTTTGACTATTTTCTCCTTTATTAGGTATTGAAGGAGGTGTTCCTCCTGCTTGTTGCATCATAGATGAAGTATTATGGTTTTTAGCATAATACAGAGTTCCTGAAATCGAACCTAAGGAAACGATAATACAAATTACACTGATTATAACGGATAATTTCTTTTTCATGTCTATCTCCTCTTGACACCTATATAGTACCCATTCTTTAACATATAAGAGTGTGAGTAGTGTGTAAAAATATGGTAAACTCATATACAATTTTTAGATATGAAAAAGATGGAGTTAAGCGCTTACATGTGTTACTATATATCTAGGAGGATTTTTTATGGGAAAATTAGATAATAAAGTGGCGATTGTTACAGGAGGTAATGCAGGCGTTGGTAAAGAAATCGCAAAACTATTTGCGAGTGAAGGAGCAAAAGTTGTTATTTCAGCAAGACGTCAACAAGTCTTGGAAGAAGCAGCAAAAGAAATTGAAGCAGCAGGAGGAACTGTTTTATGTGTTCCTACTGATATTTCTAAAGTGGATAATGTTAAAAACTTAGTAAGTAAAACAGTTGAAACTTTTGGTCAATTAGATATTTTAATTAATAATGCAGGTGTTTTAGATAAAGGATTAAATGCAATTGATCAAATTGATTATGATGATTTAAATAGAGTTATTGATATTAATCAAAAAGGAACAATGTATTGTATGTCAGAAGCTTTAAAAGTGATGAAAAGTGGAGCTTCTATCGTTAATATCTCAAGTGTTGCTGGTCAATATGGAGCAGGTGGTGCTGTTTATGTATCTACTAAAGCAGCAATTATTGGGGTAACAAAACATGCAGCAATGCGTTTTGCTAAAGAAAAAATTAGATGTAATGTTATCTGTCCAGGAAGTATTACAACAGATATGGCAGCAGGATTAACACCTGATACAATGGATATGAAAATGATGGGTGCTATGTCTGCTCATAGTGATTTAACGCTTCAACCTTGTAGTCCTTTAGATGTTGCTAAAGTAGCACTTTTCCTTGCAAGTGATGATGCAGCACCACTTACAGGACAAGTTGTTGTAAGTGATTATGGTGTAGATTTATAATATAAAAAATAAAGAGATTTCATTTATTATTGAAGCAGTCAATATTAGAAATCTCTTTTTCATTTTCAAAAAAATTTAATCATTATCTAATTTAACGGATACATACACAAATAAAAGATATGTTTATTATTATAAAGATAACCATAATTTAAAGGAAAGATATAAACACTGCCTTGATCTATAAAACCTAAACGGCAACATTGATTATTTTCAATGATTTCTTTTATTTAAATCTGTAATTTCTCGTTCTGTTCGTCGCATAACTATGCTCCAAAATGATATTTTTTAAATTGTTTGTAATAAACAATAAATAAGAATGATGTCGTAAACCAAGTAATTGGATAAGATATAACAACTCCCTTTAATGTTGGATAGTGTGGTGAAATGAAAGTAACCCAAGCTACACGTAAAACACAAATTCCAAGACAGACTAAAAGCATTGGTTTTAATGATTCCCCACACCCTCTCATTGTCCCTGAAAAGATTTCTACACAACAGTATGAAAAATAGAAAGGCATTAAAAAGAGTATTAAACTTTGACATTGATTAACGATGGCTGGATCAGATGAAAAGAGTTTTGTAATATAACTTCCCCCAAAACATAAGATCACACTTAAAGAAACTGCTATTGTTAAGGCAATCGTTAAAGCGGTTCTTGCTCCTTTTTGGATACGATCATAAAGATGAGCACCATAGTTTTGTCCTACAAAAGTTGTAATGGCGGCTCCAATAGCAGCCATGACCATCCAAAATAAAGCATCGATTTTAATATAGACTGACCATGAAGCAATCGTTTGTGTTCCAAAAGAATTAATATGTGTTTGTAAGACGATATTAGCGATACTATACATTGTTGATTGAATTCCAGCAGGAGCACCAATTTTAACAATTTTCTTTAATACAGGTAAATGAAATTTAATTTTTGATAATGTAAGTTGATAAACATCTTTAGAAAATATCAATTGAAGTGTGACTAAAATAGCACATACTGTTTGGGCAATAAATGTTGCAATCGCTGCCCCAGCAATACCTTTATGTAAAATAACAACAAAAACAAAGTCAAAAACAACATTAACAATACTACAAATAATTAAATAATAAAGAGGTCTTTTACTATCTCCTACAGCTCTTAAAATTCCTGAACCAATATTATAAATAGCTCCAGGAATCATCCCTAAAAAGTAAAGTTTCATATAAAGACTGGCATCATTTAAAATATCATGAGGAACACCTATCGCATCTAAACATTGATAAGAAAAGAATAAACCAAAAAGCATCATGATAATTCCACTAACAATAGCAAGCATATATGAAGTATGAACCGCTTGATGAATCTTACCTTTATTGTGAGCTCCATAATATTGAGCAATAACAACAGAAGCTCCAGTTGATAAACCAACATAGAAGTTAACAACTAAGTTTGTCAAATTCCCTGTTGAACCAACAGCAGCAAGAGCATTTGTCCCACAAGCTTGACCAACAATAATGGTATCAACGGTATTATATAGTTGTTGAAAAAAGCTCCCAATTAATATTGGAAAAAAGAAAAAAAGTAATTGTTTCCAAATAACTCCTTTCGTAAAATCTTGTGTTTTATTCATAGATTACCCTCCCTATAATAAAAAGCACCCAAAGGTGCATTGTTTGAAATAATGGTATCACATAATTTTTGACAAAACAACCAAAGAAGAAACATCAAAAAGTTAAATCAAGTTCATATTTCTTCTTTATGATAATACACGAAAGGAGGAACAGGAACTTACTTAAACGAAACTTAATTATAAACTTCCCTTTTTAAAAAAATAATAATAGATAATAGTAAAAAGCAGATCTTTTCCCTTCCCTTTGATCTGTTTTTTTGTTGTTTCTATAAAATGAAAATGATAAGGTAGATAGAGAGGTGCAAATCTATGTTATTTAAAGATAAATTAAAAGAACCTGTTATTTATAAAGGGAGTAATAAGGCAATAAATGAACTAAATCAAATACAAGAATATTTAAAAACACATACAAGTAAAGAATTAGAAAAGAAAGCAAGATTTATTCAGTATGGTATTGAAGGAGAAGAGAATGTTCTATTTGAATTAAAGAATAGTCATTTTCCAATGTATGTTTTACATGATATTTATATGGTAGATCATGATTTGAGTGCGCAAATTGATTATATAATTATTACGCCATCGATGGTTTATTTTATAGAATGTAAAAATCTTATAGGGACAATCACGATAGATTCTATGGGAAATTTTACAAGAGAGTATAATTATAATGGGAAAATAATTAAAGAAGGTATTTATTCACCCATAACACAAAATCAAAGACATTTAGAGTTATATAAAATGTTACGTGAAAAGGATAAAGGATCAGTAATGAAATTTCTTTATAATAAGACCTTTTTAAGTGGTTTTAAATCACTTGTTGTCCTTGCTAATCCAAAGTCTATCTTAAAAAGTCGTTATGCTCCTAAAGAAATAAAAGAAAAAGTTATTAAAGCAGACCAACTGATAGATTATATAAAGAAGCATGAACAAAGTGCTTTTAGAAATCAAAAAGATATGATTGCTATGGCTGATGGACTTTTATCTTATCATCAAAAACAAGAAATACCACCAATTCAAGAAGAAAATACATTTGAAAGTATAGCAATTAATAATGATGATCATTTAATTGAATCATTAAAAAAATATCGTATGAATAAAGCGCAAGAAAAGAATTTACCACCTTATTATATATTTAATGATATTACTTTAAATGAAATCGTTGCTTATAAACCAACAACAATAGAAGAACTCCTTTCGATAAAAGGATTTGGACCAAAGAAATGTGATTGGTATGGAGAAGATATTTTAGACATAATAAGAAGTTTGTAAAAAACTTCTTATTAATCACATAATTTTCGACAAAACAACTAAAAAAGAAACATGAAAAAGTAAAATAAAGTTCATATTTCTTCTTTATGATAATAGACGAAAGGAGGAACAAGAACTTACTTAAACAAAACTTAATCATAAATTTCCCTTTTTAAAAAAAGATAATAATAGATTAAAAAACAGATTCTCCCCCCTCCCTTTTGAATCTGTTTTTTGTGCAGAATATATAAACAACATTCATTGATTATGATACAATAATTAAAAGAACATTTTGAATATGAAAGTAAATTAAAATGAAAGAATTTTTGTATGTATAAAATATTAAAAAGATACAAAAATCGCAAATTCTAATGACTATAATAGGAGATGTTAATAAGAGAAAATGATGAAGTTAGAGTTTTAAACATGATATTATTTTCAAGATGGGAGAAAAAATTATGAGTAAAAAAACAGTTCAAAAAAGTAAAAAAAGAACAACAAGAACGAATAAAAAAAGAACATCAGGTGTAAAGGCCAATACGGTTGTTGAACCAACACCAATCACAAGTAAAAAGACAACTGATGTTAAACCAGTAGAAGTGCCTAAAAAAACTACTACTGTTGAACCAAAAGAAACAAGTGAAAAAGTTGTTGCTGCTGAATCAGCACCAGCTGTAAAAATAGCGCCTGCTAAGAAAGCGACTACTAAAAAGGCTACAGCTGCTAAATCAACAACAGCTACAAGTAAAAAGGCAGCTACTGCAAAATCAGAAACAACAACTGAAAAAGTTGCTGCCAAAACAACACCAACTAAAAAAACAGCTTCTACTAAGAAAGCAACTACTAAAAAGACAACAACTGCTAAATCAACAACAGCTACAAGTAAAAAAACAACTACTGCTAAACCAAAATCTGTAAAAAGTGAAACACCTGTTGAGGCTAAACCAACAGAAGTTATTCAAGAAGTTCCTGTTGAAAAACCTCAACCAATTGATTTAGGACCTCGTAGAAGTGTTGCCTTTATTGGTTCAGAATGTTATCCATTTGTAAAAACGGGTGGATTAGGGGATGTTATGTCAGCTCTTCCAAAGAGTTTAGCTAAATTAAATATGGATGTTAAAGTTATTATTCCTAGATATAAATGTATTCCTCAAAAGTTCCAAGAAAAGATGGAATATAAAGGATCATTTTATATGGATTTATGCGCAGATGGTAAACAATATTATGTAGGTATTATGGAATATCAAGAAGATGGTGTTGTTTATGATTTTATCGATAATGATGAATTCTTCTCGTGGGGAAATCCATATACGAATCTTATCGATGATATTCCTAAGTTCTGTTATTTTAGTAAAGCAGCTCTTGCAGCACTTAATTATTTAAATTGGACACCTGATATTGTACATTGTCATGATTGGCAAGCAGCTTTAGTTCCTCTTTATTTAAGAACAATCTTTAAAGATACAAACGTTGGACGTGCAGGTGCTATTCTTACAATTCATAACTTAAGATTCCAAGGTGTCTATGATCGAAAAACAATTCAATATTGGTCTGATCTTCCTGATTATGTCTTCAATAAAGATTGTATGACACAAAATTGGTTAGATGCGAATATGTTAAAAGGTGGGATTACTTATAGTAATGTAGTTACAACCGTAAGTAATACGTATGCTGGAGAAATTCAAACAGAAGAATATGGTGAAGGTCTTGAAGAACATTTGAGATATCATAGTAGTAAGATTTTAGGAATTGTTAATGGTATTGATACGGATATTTGGAATCCAGCAACAGATAAACTTTTAGCTGCGCAATATGATAGTCAATCTGTTATCAAGAATAAAAAAGCAAATAAAAAAGCACTTCAAGAATCATTAGGATTAGAAGTTGATGATCATAAAATTGTCATTGGACTTATTTCACGTCTTACAAATCAAAAAGGTCTTGATCTTGTCAATGATGTTATTCCAAGTATTATGGATGAACATACACAAGTTGTTGTTTTAGGTACAGGAGATGCGATGTATGAAGATGCTTTCCGTTATTATGAAAATAAATATAAAGGAAACTTCTGTGCATATATTGCTTACAATGAAAATGTCGCTCACAATATTTATGCAGGATGTGATGCTTTACTAGTACCATCAAGATTTGAACCATGTGGACTTACACAACTTATTAGTATGAGATATGGTTCTATCCCAATTGTAAGAGAAACGGGTGGACTTAAAGATACTGTTCAACCTTATAATCTATTTGATAATACAGGTAATGGTTTTACATTTGATCGCTATGAAAGTGGACTTCTTTATGATGCTATCAATCGTGCTAAAACACTTTATTTTGAAAATAGAAAATATTGGGATGAAATGGTTGTTCGTGATATGAATAAAGATGTCTCTTGGCAACAAAGCGCAAAACAATACAAAGATATGTATGTGGAATTAACACCAAAATATTAAAGCAATTTAAAAATGCAATGTTATTTAACGTTGCATTTTTTTATCCCATAATTTTTGACAAAACAACCAAGAAAGAAACAAGAAAAAGTTAAATAAAGTTCATATTTGTAATTTATGATAATAGACGAAAGGAGGAACAAGAACTTACTTAAATTCAAAACTTAATTATAAATTTTCCCTTTTTAAAAAAAGATAATAATAAATTAAAAAAACAGATTCTCCCCCTCCCTATGAATCTGTTTTTTGTTGTTTCCTACTAGAAGAAATGATACTCTAAAAATAGAGAGGTAAGACAATATGTTATTTAAAGATAAATTAAAAGAGCCGGTTATTTATAAAGGAAGTAATAAAGCAGTAGAAGAATTAGAACAAGTACAAGAGTATTTAAAGGAACATAGTGATAAAGACTTAGAAAAGAAAGCAAAGCTTATTCAATATGGAATAGATGGAGAAAAGAATATCTTGTTTGAATTAAAAAATAGTCATTTTCCAATGTATGTATTACATGATGTTTACATGGTCGATCATGATTTAAGTGCACAAATAGATTACATCATTATTACACCTTCAATGGTTTATTTTATTGAATGTAAAAATTTAATAGGAACAATTATGATTGATGCTATGGGAAATTTTACAAGAGAGTATACATATAATGGAAAAATAATTAAAGAAGGCATTTATTCACCAATTACACAGTCACAAAGACATTTGGATCTTTATAAGTCATTACGTGCAAAAAGACAAGGAACAGTCATGAAATTTATTTATGATAAAACTTTTTCTAATAACTTTAAATCACTAGTTGTTCTTGCTAATCCAAAGTCTATTTTAAAAAGTCGTTATGCACCAAAAGAGATAAAGGATAAAGTGATTAAAGCTGATCAACTAATTGATTATATAAAAAGACATGAACAAAGTGCTTTTAGAAATCAAAAAGATATGATAGAACTAGCTGATATATTTCTTTCTTATCATCAAGATAAAGAAATTCAATCAATTCAAAAAGAAAATAATAGTGTCATAGAAGAAAAAAACGATTCACTTATTGAACGATTAAAAAATTATCGTTTAACAAAGGCCAAAGAAAAGAATTTACCACCCTACTATGTTTTTAATGATGAAACACTCAATGAAATCATAAGTATTAAACCCCAAACAATTGATGAACTCCTTACAGTAAAAGGTTTTGGACAAAAGAAATGTGAGTGGTATGGTAATGATATTCTACAAATAATAAGAA
>OIBE01000185.1_pt1 | contig 19573 bp, 19 predicted proteins | sample 1580961 | NCBI WGS metagenome assembly OIBE01 (sample SAMEA3882550, study PRJEB24775) | human gut metagenome | biome: human-associated habitat; feature: intestine environment; material: feces | place: Netherlands | collected 2009/2010
AGCAAGGTTTGGATGTGAGCGGTTAAGCGAACATTCAAACCGCCGCGACTAAAGTCACAAATATAGGGGATAGCCTCTCTTTGCGGGTGTCTCCTGCCTGCGGCAGCTCAGGATTAAAGCATTAGTCTGCAAATCAAACTCTCCACTCCTATTTGATCATTAATTCGTCCGGTTTTTATTTCTTCTTCTATCTGGATGCATTCTTCGATGCATTTTTCCAACATTTTTTCTCCATATCCCCTAAGCTGCTGTTCATTTTTGCGAATGGCAAAGCGTGGGATTCCGGCGGTTTTAGCAATGGCATCGTCCGGTTTGCGGAGTCCTCGCATGTTAGCAATGATATGCAGGATTCGGTACTGGCGCACAATTAAAAATAAAATGTGCATTGGGGGTTCTTTTAGAAGAATGAGGTCATTGTAATAACTAAGAGCTGCTGCCTTATTTTTACGGGCGATGGCATCTACTAAGTCAAAAATCTTATCCTGTACTTCTCCAGAAGCCACGGCATCAATGTCTGCCTGGGTGATTTCCTCGCGGTCTCCAACGTAGGCAATGAGTTTATCAATCTCATTTTTTATCTGAAACATATCATCTCCTGTTTTTTGTAAGAAATATCGGGCATTATTCTCACGAATCTGCTTCTTTTCTTTGCCAAGTAAAGCAGCAATCCAGCGGAGAAGAACTTTTTCTGTCTGATTTTTCTTTAAAAATTCTCCAACGTAACCATTCTTTTTTATCCATTTATACACTTTTGAACGCTTATCTACTTCTGGCTCACAGATAATAATACAAGTTGTCTCCGGCATATTCTCCATAATGCTTACAAATTCGTCTTTTCCTGTTTTTAAGATTCCTGTTCCGTCCAAAAGAAGAAGTCGCTTCTCACTGAAAAACGGATAGGTAAATGCAAGTTCCTGCAAAGTATTTAAATCTATTTTACCGTCTGTAAAAGCGGCATAATTCATCGTATCTCCTTCTTTTATCATCGCATTTTTCAGCATATGTTTTGCCTGAAGGACAAGATACGGCTCATCTCCTGTCAGAAGATAAACTTTATGAAAAGACTTTTCTTTTATCTGTTTTATTAGTTCTTTCATGATACACTCTCCGATTCTATGTGTGATTATTAAAGCAGGAAACTGCTTGCATACACAGCTATAAATAATTATCCTCTTTTAAAATAATTTATTTTATATTTCTGGCCATCACTTTCGATTATAATTGCTCCACCCCACAGTGTTCCATAAATATCCGCTCCATTTTTCTGAAGTTTCTTTATTGTCTCCTTATGCGGATGGCCATATAGATTATTCTTTCCGGCAGATATAATCGCCTTTTGCGGCTGGAATCCTTCCAAGAAACTTTTTGTTGTAGAATTTTTAGAGCCATGATGTGCCACTTTTAAAATATTTACACTCGGTATGCTTTCTTCTCTTTTGTCTGGCTCTAATAGAGATTCCTGTTCTCCATTTAAATCTCCTGTAAATAACATGGTAAATTTATCATAAGTAAGATACAATACCAGAGAACCACTATTGGTATCTTCTGCCTCCCAGCCCTTTTGGGGATGCAGGCAGCGCAGATGAATTGCACCAAAGTTCAGTTGATCTGTTCTGCTTATTTTTAAGAAGGAATATCCTTTTTTCTTCCCAGCCTTTTGTATAGCGTTACTGCTATTCATAGCTTTTGTATCTGGCAAAACGATATGCTTTATTGGATAATTCTGCTCAAACAACTCTCTTATTCCAGAAATATGATCTTCATCTGTATGAGTTATTATAACATAGTCTAAATGGTCTGTCCCATAGTATTTAAGTGCCGGTACCAGCGTATACTCCGCAATATTTTTCTTAGAAGTACTGCCACCATCAATCAACATACTTTCTCCTGTTGGCATTTTTATGAAAATACATTCTCCCTGTCCCACGTCAAGCATTGTGATCTTAAGAGCTGGTACAGTGAAAAAACATCTTCCTGCTATCAGGAAAAGACAAAAAATCACACTGAAACCCTTCTGACGATAATACCATAAAAAGAAAAAACTAATCTCAATGAGATACAAAAACAGAATTTCCCACCAGGGAGGGCATCCTGTTACAATCACAGCCCCTGGAATCTGCTTCACCAATCGAAAAATCATCTCAAAAGTCCGCAGCAATACTACCGCAGGAATGCATCCTAAAAAAGCCGCCACATAGCTAAAAAATCCAAGCAGCCCTCCTAAAACTGCGCTAATCAATAGCGGACTCATTGCTGGAATAACAAACAGATTCAGCAAAATACTATAAAGACTCCACTGATAAAAAAAACGTAGTAACAAAGGTGTTATACTCATAGAAATGACGATATTAGCAAAAAAGGCCTGCCGAATTATTTTCCTTCCGGGACTCTCTGTAGGAAGTTCCCCTGCTATAAGTCTGTTTTGGCTGCGTTTTTCCCAAAGTTCTTTTGCAATGGGTAAAATCATCCCGATAGAAAATATAGATGCAAAAGAAATCACACATCCGCTTTCTAAAAGTCTCCAGGGTTGTTCCAGCAACATTAGTATTCCCGCCAGGCTCATTGAAGAAATCATATCATATTCTGCACCAAAATATTGTGCCAGCAAAAAGCAAAAAAACATGACTGCCGCTCGGAAAACGGAATTGCCAAATCCCGTCATAATCGCATAAAAAAATAAAATCCCACTTCCAACCATGCAGGAAAATGCATAACTGCGGCCCTTTTTTCTAAGAAACCGAAACAACATCCCCCCAACGATAGAAACGTGAAGACCGGAAACAGCTAAGAGATGCGCCATGCCATTTTCTTCATATAAATGTTTCTGTTCCTTTGAAAGATCTGTCTTATCCCCAAGAAATATCGCTTTTAACAATGCATATTCTGTATCAGATAGGATATGTCTGTATATCGCATCTATCTTTTCTCTGACGCTCCCTGCTATTCGATGCAAAGACAACGGGCTTTCTCTCTTTCTTGTAAGATTTTCTCCAAAAAACTGATAACGGATACCTACAGAATAATAATATATTTTTGTATTAAATTGTCCCGGATTTGTCTGTTCTTCTATTTCTTTTAACTTTCCTGTACAAGTAATAAAATCTCCTGGGTAAATCTTTCCTTTTGATACGGGAATCTTTACAAGGCGGCATTTCCCCGGCAGTTTTTTTGTTTGTCTCAAATTGCTTTTTATACTACTTATACTACATTTTTTCAAATTCTTTTTTATTCCGTCTTTTAAATGATTTTCATTTACTACAAAAGAATTCTCTCTCACTGTAATCTGGTACTCCCCTTCAGCATTCTGTCTGACATATTCCACCTGCCCAATCAGAGTGCCGGTCAATGTTTTTTTAGAAAGTATTCGGTCAATCTCATTAAAATAGCTGGCTCTAAAAAACGCAATACCTCCCATAAGAAAAAAGAACCAGCACAACACTTCATATATGAAGAAAAGGCTCTGTTCCCTTCTGACTTTTCGATAAAATATAAAACAAAATATCATAAAAATCAAAAGAAACAAAGCCATCACAAAAAAACCGATTCTGTTTAAAAAAATGGCTGCTGCCTCTCCAAGCACGAGTCCTATAAAAAACAGAAATAATGGTCTTCTCACTTATTCTCCTTTATTCAGTTATTTACACAAAGAAAAATCACTTGTCAGTAATGCATCAAAATTCTCAAACTCATTTAATTTGCTTATCTTTTTTCCATCAATCGTAAACTGTACCTGATATGCAGTATCTAAATCTGTAAGACTGTTTACCATCGCATAAACGGTGACCTTTTCCTTTACATTCACTGCTGCCTTTTCCACCTCACTACTCAAGTCGACATAGCAGATGTTATTAAGAATTTGCGTCTGATTCACATAAAAATCTGATGGAAGCGGGCTCTTTAAATTCTTTTTTGAAGCAGGCGGATTCTTTAAAGCAAGCAAAACCTGGGTCTCTAACGGAACATTATCTGTTACTGTAAGTTCTGTTAAATACGGAATCAACTTGTCTCCTGTTTCATTCGTATAATACATCTTTACTTTCTTTTTAGCGGAATAAATATCTGCCTGACCATCATCAGTCAAAATTGTAGAGGCCTCCATCAGCCCCACAGGCATTTTGTCATTGTCTAAAAGACTCGAACCATTCACAGAAAACAGTACCCCATCAATGCCTTGAATCTGAAGCAGCGACTTTACAACCGATGTTCTAAGCAGCACTTCCTGCGTATGGGACAGTTGAATGTAACCAGCTCCAAAATCAATCGTTGCCTTTCCTCTGCTGACATTAACATCATTAATAACAACTCCGTCAAAAATAGATGCCTTATACTTATTGGTATTATTATTCTCTGTATCAGAAAGTTTATAGAGTACTTCATTCGCCATTTCTTTCGGATCATCCGAATGCTGCAGCTTGCATGAAACCTTCTTAAAGCCATCTTCCTGTGCATTTAGGTAGTATAAATTTATCGTATTGTTCTTTTTCCTGTCTGTCTCTTCTTTCGTAACCTGTTCCTGATTCTCTGTTTTTTCCTGCTTTTCCTGCGCAGACTTTTTACTTTTATCACAGCCACATAAAACAGTAAGGCTTAGCAGACTTACAAGAAAGATAACATAAGGTATTCTCTTTTTCATAGCATCTGCCTCCTAACTAATGTAATTCAGAGGAATACGGATAATAAAGGTGGCTCCTTCTCCCTCTTTACTGTGAACACGAATCGAACCTTTATGCATTAGCACAACATTCCTTGTGATAGCCAATCCAAGACCAGTTCCTCCGGTCTCTCTTGAACGCGCCTTATCCACACGATAGAAACGCTCAAAAATCTGTTCCTGGCAATCCTCTGGTATTCCGCATCCAGTATCCTTTACACGAATATAGAAAAACTTGTGGTCTGCATTCAAAGATACATCTACCTTACCGTCATCATGATTATACTTCACTGCATTCTCAATCAGGTTGTTACAGGCAAGAGAAAGCTTTACTTCATCTACTTCTGCTACAACTTCTCTCATCGTTTCCAAACGAATCTTAATACCTCTCTTCTCTGCGATCGGAGAAATCCTCTTCAATAATACTTCTAACAAGTCATTGATTTTTACAGAAGTAATATTTAAATCTGCCTGTGTCTTGTCCATCTTCACTAAAGTGAGCAAATCCGTAATAATCTGATTCTCACGATCAATTTCATGGACAATATCATTCATAAACTCTTCATAAAGCTCAACAGGGACATCCGGCTGCATAAGCAGGGAGTCTGCCAGAATCTTCATGGAAGTAATCGGCGTCTTTAACTCATGAGATACATTAGAGACGAATTCCTGTCTTGTATTCTCTAACTCTTTATAACGATTGATAATCTTGTTAAAAGAGGAAGATAAATTATAAAATTCTCTGAAATTCTCCTGTCCAAGCCCCTCCTCCTGATGTCCTGCCGCAATAATATCAAGCTCATTCTGCATTCTTCTGAAATTATTGCGGATAAGTAAGGCAACAAGCACACTAAATATCAACGTTATAATAAAAAATATACCGACAAGATTATCTCTCTGATCATGAAGATATTCAGACATCTCATTACAATTTTGTAACGAAACCATCGCAATGATCAGTCCTCTTACATCAGACTTATCATTATTTTTATCTTGAATAGGTGTAATAACCTGAAGATATTGCTTTCCTATATAACGATAAGCAACCTCTTCTCCCTTCATCGCATGAATTGTCTCTTTTGTCACAAGATACTTCCCACAATTTCGGTTATATGTATCTGCAAGTATCTTAAAACGACTGTCTACAAGCAAAATACGCCCCTCTAAATTATTGGCAAGCTGTTCTACTTCAAAGACATTTTCACCTGCTTCATCCGAAAGGCTGCTCATATTATAGTTGCGAAATCCGTTCATTACTATTTGATCAGAAAGTACGGCACATTGTTTTTGTGTGTACCGCACTCTCTGATCAATCGCTTTTTTTTCATAATAGTTGATCTGACTGGAAACTCCCACCACCAAAAAAACATTAATCAGAAGAAACGTAAATACACCAACTACCTGATATAATGAAATGTAATGGGAAATTCCTTTTATATTAATCTTGGAAATAGTATCCTACCCCCCACTTTGTATGAATATAAAGAGGCTCACCTGGATTCTTTTCAATTTTTTCACGAAGTCTCCGGATATGTACATCTACTGTACGAACATCTCCTGGATAATCATATCCCCATACAATATTGAGCAGATTTTCTCTGCTGTATACTTTATTTGGATGGAAAGAAAGAAGCTCAAGCAAATCATATTCCTTAGCCGTAAGTTTTACTTCCTTATCTTCTACAAATACTCTTCTGCTGTCACAGTCTATCTTAAGCCCATTCTTCTCAAATATTTTTTTCTTCTCATCTTCTGTCGCTCTCTTAGAACTTCTGCGCATGATGGCCTTGATTCTGGCTTTTACTTCTAAAATATTAAATGGCTTTGTAATATAGTCATCAGCACCATACTCTAATCCGAGAATCTTATCCATGTCATCACCCTTTGCCGTGAGCATGATGATTGGCATATTGGAAAACTCCCGAATCCTCTGACAAACTTCAAAACCATCCATCTTTGGAAGCATTACGTCAAGCAGAACAATATCATATTCTGTCTTTTTGGCCATTTCAAGGGCTTCTTCCCCATCATAAGCACAGTCAACTTCCATATCATCCTGTACAAGAGAAAACTTAATTCCCTTTACAATCAGACGTTCATCATCGACAACCAGCACTTTTTTTCCCATAACACACCTCAGTTAACTGTAATTAAATCTTTTATTCGATTAAAAATGCCATCACCTATCCCTGCGGCATCTTTAATTCCTTCTATGGAAGTAAAGGAACCCTTTTCTTCCCGGCATGCAATAACCGCATCTGCTCTTGACTCTCCAATACCTGGCAGGGTCATTAGTTCCTCTTTTGATGCCGTATTGATATTTACCGTATCTTCTTTCTGGGAAGCTGACAAATCTTTTCCTAAAGACTGCTCTTCATTGAGCGCTTCCTTCGCCTCATCTTTAGAAGGGATGTACACTTGCATTCCATCCTGAAGAACTTCTGCCAAATTCCATGCTGTCTGATTCGCTTTCTCTGAAAAACCTCCGGCGGCATCAATCGCCTCCTGCGTTCTAGCACCGAAATGTAAACGATATACCCCTGGCTTCTTCACACATCCACAAACGTGAACATAAATTTCTGTCTCTCTTGCCTGCTCTGTGTCCTCTTTCTGATCCGCCTTTATCACTACGGTAGAATCTGTACTTTCTTCCTCTCTTACCGGAACAGAAAAAGAACATCCTGCCAAAATAATCATTACGATTCCAAGTGCTGCGCTAATCAACCTTCTCATTACACACTGTCTCAAACCAGGTACTCTCCTCCTTATCGAAACAGTTTCGAAATAACTTTATACTCCGCAGAAAATGTTGCCTTTGCATATAGTCCATAGTCTTATTAATAATACCGAATATCTAAAAAAAACACAAGAGGGTAAGACGATTTTCTTTTACCCTCTGGCTTTGAAAATAAATATACCTGCAAGAAATAATCCAGTTCCTAACAATTTCATCCAGTCAAGTCCTGTTTTTTCCACTCCAAAAATACCAAACACTTCAATAAGGTAGGCTACAATAAGCTGCGCTGCTACAATTAGCATAACTGCCTTTGCCGGTCCAAGTGTGGACATCCCTGCAATTACAGTAAAGGTAATAAATGCCCCAATAACTCCGCCTAGTAAATAATATTTAGGTTCCACTGCGAAAATCTCCATCGGAGGATGTTTTTTTCTTTCTTTAAAAAATCCTGTAAACTGCACAAAAGAATTGGTCAGCCATGTTCCTGTCTGTTTCGTCACCTCTGTATTAAAAACCCCCTGAATGCTCATCAGGGCACCGGAAACTAATGCTACAATAAATCCAAACATAAAAAACCTCCATACGCTTCTCTTTATTCTAATTTTTAATGTACTTCTAAAATCTTCTCACAAAATTAAGTACAAAAGATTTCGAGGCTGCATTCTGTTAATATAGAGATTAGTATGGAGGTTCTTTTTATTTTTATACTGTTTTTATCGTATTTACTATATGAAACCAATCACTTCCAAACAAGCCATCAAACCACAGTAAAATATACTTAATGGCTCATCCTTACATTCTGCTTTCTGCCATATAATTTTTCAGACATTTACAAGTATGGCTGCATAATTTTACTGAAGTCCGTTCTCTTTCATTGCCTCTGTAAGGATAGCAATCATTTCATCCACATCTTTCTTCTCAATAACAAGTGGTGGAACAAAACGAATGATATTGGCTCCTGCTGAAATGATAACAAGACCTTTTTTCAGTGCTGTAACAATCAGATCACCAACTGATCCTTCAAATTCAAGTCCCTGCATTAAGCCAACTCCACGATGGTCTTTTACTGCGGCAAACTGATTCTTTACTTCCTCAAGCTTTTCGTATAAGTATCTACCCACTTCATTCACATGAGCCACAATATCTTTTTCCTCAAACTGACGGAACACTTCGCATACGGCTGCTGTTGCAAATGGGTTACCACCGTAAGTTGTTCCATGATCCCCTGGAACTAATGCGTGAGAAGCCTTTTCATTTGTTACAAATGCGCCTACTGGAACACCACAGCAGGATATCTTTCTCATCACAAAGCTTTCTAAGTCCTTCTAAGAACTCTTTCTTTGCCGGATAGATTCCGCCCTCACCCTGTACAACTTCGCAGATAATACCACAGGTTTTGTCTGTGATTTTAGACTTTACATCTTCAAGATCATTAAAATCTGCAAATACGGCACGCATCTCTACTGGAACAAAACCATCTTGATAGTGTGCATTACCAGTCACAGATAACGCTCCCTGACTTCTTCCGTGGAAAGAATGGTTCATGGCGATAAATTCATAATCTTTTGAAGAATCCTTTAAGTAAGCATATTTTCTTGCTACTTTTAATGCTCCTTCAATCGCCTCTGTTCCACTGTTTGTAAAGAATACTTTTGACATTCCAGAAGTCTTTACGATTTTCTCTGCCGCATCAATCGCTGGCTGATTATAATACAGATTGGACGTATGTAAAATCTTGTCAATCTGATTCTTTAACGCATCATTATACTCTTTATTATTATATCCTAATGCAAATACGGCGATACCTGCTGCAAAGTCAAGGTATCTTTTTCCATCCATGTCATAAAGACTGACTCCGTCACCTTTTTCAAATACGACTGGATAACGATTATAAGTCTTTAAAATATAATCTTCTCCCTTTTGCATATATTCCTGCATTTTTGTCATTTTTCTTCACTCCTTGCTCAGTTAACTACAAACTTCAACTTTCAAGAATACCCCGGCATTCTTGCTGCTATATGTGCTATCCGAGTTTTTCAGCGCTTGATTTTGTGAGAAAATTTTCGTCAGTTATGCATAAATTTTTGAGGTGTACGCAGAACGTACGTTGACGAAATTCAGGTGAAACTGGTGGAAAATTGACCACAAAAGTGAGTGCTGAAAAACTCAGATAGTACAGTACCTAAAAAAGAGGTTCTTTTAAAATAGCGGTACCAATACCCTTTTCTGTAAAGAACTCCAGAAGCAGACAGTGTGCTACACGACCATCCAAAATATGTACTCTGGAAACGCCCTGTTCAATCGCATCAATACAGTTATTCAGTTTTGGAAGCATTCCGCCACCAACAACACCGTTTTCGATAAATTCTTTTGCTGTCTTAATATCCATCTCGGAAATTAATGTCTTTTTGTTAGCAGGGTCAATAAATACTCCTTCGATATCTGTAAGGAATACAAGCTTTTCTGCATCCATTGCCTTTGCAACACCACAGGCAGCATCATCTGCGTTGATGTTATAAGCATTGAATTCATCATCAAGACCGATTGGAGCGATTACAGGAATAAAGTCGTTGTCCATTAATGTATTTAACAGGTCTATATTAACAGAAGCAACTTCTCCTACAAATCCAATATCTTTTCCATCTGGCATCTTTTTATTGACACGAATCATGTTTCCGTCTTTACCACAAAGACCTACAGCATTGACACCCATCTTCTGCATCAGGCCGACAAGCTCTTTGTTTACTTTATTTAAAACCATCTCTGCAATGTTCATTGTCTCTTTATCTGTCACACGCAGACCGTTATAAAATTCTGGTTCTTTTCCACTTAATTTTACCCATTTGCTGATTTCTTTTCCTCCACCGTGAACGATAATCGGACGCATACCAACCAGCTTCAGTAATGCTACGTCTTTAATAACGTTCATCTTTAACTGGGCATCGAGCATGGCACTTCCACCATACTTTACAATGATGGTTGCCCCGTTAAAACGGCGGATATATGGTAACGCTTCAATCAGCGTATTGGCTTTTGTCATTATTTCATCTACATTCTTGTTAATTTCCATTTCTGCCATATTTATAATTATCTCCTTTATTGTCTTATGTCTTCTGGAAATCTTTTTGACCCTATTCTTGTAAGAAGACTTTTTGTCATCCAAATTTTTAGTTGCACGCGATACATACATTAACAAAATTCAGGAGCAAGTGACAAAAAAATCAGCCACAAAAGTAAGGAGGATAAAGATTTTGAAAATATAGTTTTCTTTATGAACTATGAACGATAGTCCGCGTTAATCGTTACATATTCGTAAGTAAGGTCACAGCCCCATGCAGTTGCCTTTTCTTCACCAGCATGAATATCAAGAATTGCCTTTACTGGATTTGCGGAAAGAATCTGTGTTGCCTTTTCCTCGCTGTAATCCGTTGCAATACCATCTTTTACAATTGCAAGGCTTCCCTCTTCACTTTCTAATACAATATCTACTTTTTCCGGATCAAATGTTACTCCGCTGTATCCCATCGCACAAAGGATTCTTCCCCAGTTGGCATCCTTTCCAAATACGGCTGCCTTTGTTAAAGTAGAACATACAACAGACTTACTGATAATCTTTGCATCTTCCTTTGTAGCTGCTCCATTACAGGTAACTTCAAAAAGACGAGTACATCCCTCACCATCTCCTGCAATCTGTTTTGCCAGATATTCCATAACGTAAGCGAGGGCTGCCTTAAATTCCTTACCGTCCTCATCCTCTTCTGTAATAACAGGGTTTTCTGCCAGACCGTTACAAAGAACAAGACAGGTGTCATTGGTAGAAGTATCTCCATCTACAGAAATCATATTAAAGGTATCTTCTACGATTTCACTTAAGAACTGCTGTAAAAGCTTCTGGTCAATTGCCGCATCACTTGTAATAAAGGAAAGCATTGTTCCCATATTTGGATGAATCATACCGGCACCTTTACACATACCACCGATTGTTACTGTTTTGCCACCTAAAGTACATTCTACAGCAATTTCTTTTTTATGAGTATCTGTTGTCATGATGGCTGTTGCTGCATTCTCACCCGCTTCTTTTCCTGAATCAAGTTCTGGAACTAACATCTCAATTCCCTTTTCCACAACATCCATTACAAGCTGTGCTCCGATTACTCCGGTAGAAGCAACAAGTACATGTTCTGGAGCAATACTAAGAAGTTCTCCTGCCTTTTCTGCCTCTTTTTTACAATTAGAAAGACCTTCTTCTCCTGTACAGGCATTAGCGATGCCACTGTTTACAACAACTGCCTGTGCCTTTCCTTCTTTATATACAACATCTTTATCCCAGAAAACCGGTGCTGCTTTTACAACATTCTTTGTAAATGTTCCGGCACATACAGCTTCCTTTTCAGAACAAATCATTGCCATATCTTTATTAGTCTTTCCTGCCTTGATTCCGGCGCGAAGACCTGCTGCTTTATAGCCTTTTGCGGCGGTAACGCCACCTTCGATTACTTTCATAAACAAACCTCCTGATTCAGAATACTTCTACTTTTCTTTATACGATTCTACTTTACAATTCCTACCTGCATTTTGATGGTAAATCACATAATACTTATATTATATAAATATTATTTATGGGAACACAGGAGGCATTAATAATCCTTCTGTCTCTGGTAAACCAAATAATAAGTTCATATTCTGTACAGCCTGTCCTGCTGCACCTTTTACAAGGTTATCCATCGCACCCATCATAATAACACGGTGAGTTCTCTCGTCTACCTTTACATTAACATCAACATAGTTGCTGCCCTCTACCCAGCGGGTTTCAGGGCATACACCTGCATTTAAAAAACGAACAAACTGTTCCTCTTTATAAGCATCCTCATAAATTTTACGGATTTCTTCTTCTGTAACATCTTTTACAAGATTGGCGTAAGCAGTTACTAAAATACCTCTGTTCATAGGAACAAGATGCGGTGTAAAGTTAATAACCGCTTCCTGACCAGATGCATAGGATAACTGTTCCTCAATCTCTGGAGTGTGACGGTGAGTTGCTACGCCGTATGCCTTAATACTTTCATTTACCTCACAGTAAAGGTTTGCAACCTTTGCTCCTCTTCCGGCTCCGGAAGTACCTGACTTCGCATCTACGATAACAGACTTCATATCAATAAGTCCTGCTTTTGCTAATGGATAAATAGACAGAAAAGAACAAGTTGGATAACATCCAGGGTTTGCAATCAGGCGCGCCTTCTTAATCTTCTCTCTGTTCACCTCACAAAGTCCGTAAACAGCTTCTTTAATAAACTGTGGGCTTTGGTGCTTGATTCCGTACCACTTCTCATATGTATCTACATCTTTAATACGGAAGTCTGCGCTTAAATCAATAACCTTTACCTTAGATAATACATTCTCGCTAACTAAGGAAGAACAAAGTCCCTGTGGAGTTGCTGTAAATATCACATCAACTTCCTCACAAAGCTGTTCTAAATCTTCTCCCTTGCAAATGTCCGGCACAAGCTGGAACATATTCTGAAATACACTCGCATATGCCTGATCTATGTAACTTCTTGAACCATACCACTTAATCTCTACATCTTTATGTCCAAGTAAAATGCGGACAAGTTCCTGTCCCGCATACCCTGTAGAACCGATAATACCTGCTCTTATCATTTCTCTCATCCTTTCTGTGCTCATCTCTTATTTTCTATATAAATAGGGATATAATTTCAATTTTCTATTATCCCACAAACCTTTCTAGAAAACAAGAGTTATAATTTTTCACATATTTATTCGAAATTATTCATAATTATACAATCAAACTGCGATTTATGCAAGTATTAATTAATATTTATTAATAATATTTTAAAAAAACTCTTGCAATTCCCTGTAGAATGACGTATAGTATATGAGACAAATGACGAAAAATTTAGGAGGATATATAGAATGAGTAAAGAAAAAGTAGTTTTAGCCTATTCAGGTGGTCTTGACACTACCGCAATCATCCCTTGGTTAAAAGAAACATATGATTTTGACGTAGTATGCTGCTGCGTTGACTGTGGACAGGGCGAGGAGCTTGATGGATTAGAAGAACGTGCCCTCTACTCCGGTGCTTCTAAATTATATATTGAAGATATCACCGATGATTTCTGTGAGAACTACATCATGCCATGTGTACAGGCAGATGCTGTATATGAGAACAAATACCTTCTTGGAACTTCCATGGCTCGTCCGGGAATCGCTGCCAAGTTAGTAGAAGTTGCCCGTAAAGAGAACGCTGTTGCTATCTGCCACGGTGCTACTGGTAAAGGTAACGACCAGATTCGTTTCGAACTTGGTATCAAAGCTTTAGCTCCTGACTTAAAGATCATCGCTCCATGGCGTGATGACAAATGGCAGATGGATTCTCGTGAAGCAGAGATTGAATACTGTAAAGCACATGATATTCACCTTCCATTCTCTGTAGATAACAGCTACAGCCGCGACCGTAACTTATGGCATATCAGCCACGAAGGTCTTGAACTTGAAGATCCTGCATGTGAGCCAAACTACGACCATTTATTAGTATTAGGTGTTTCTCCTGAGAAAGCTCCAGATGAACCAGAATACCTTACAATGACATTTGAAGCTGGTGTTCCTAAGACAATCAACGGCGAAGAGATGAAGGTTGCTGACATTATCCGTAAGTTAAATGAATTAGGCGGCAAACATGGTATCGGTATCGTTGATATCGTTGAGAACCGTGTTGTAGGTATGAAGTCCCGTGGTGTTTATGAGACTCCAGGCGGAACAATCCTTATGGAAGCTCACAGACAGTTAGAGGAACTCGTACTCGACCGTGACACTATGGCAGTAAAGAAAGATATGGGTAACAAGCTTGCTCAGGTTGTATACGAAGGAAAATGGTTCACACCACTTCGTGAAGCAATCCAGGCATTCGTTGAATCCACACAGAAATATGTAACTGGTGAAGTTAAATTCAAGCTTTACAAAGGTAACATCATCAAAGCCGGAACAACTTCTCCATACAGCCTTTACAGTGAGACACTTGCTTCCTTTACAACTGGTGACCAGTATGACCACCATGATGCGGAAGGATTCATCACATTATTCGGACTTCCATTAAAAGTTCGTGCGATGAGAATGCAGGAATTAGAGAAAAACCACAGTAAATAAGCTGTAATTCTGGCTTACCGCAGGCAGGAGACGCCCACTGAAAGGGATTGCCTAAGACAGACGACCCGTGGAAAAGGCCACTATAGAAAATGGACAAATAGTCGCGGACGCACAAAATGCTCAGCCGCATTTTTGCTGCTCCGATAGTCCATTTTCTATAGTGGCCTTTTTCACGGGTCTGTTTTCTGGCTAACTTTTTCAGTGGGCGTCTACCTTGCCTGCGGCAAACCAGAATTTTTGCAAAACCATTGACTTTTCTGTTAAATTATGTATATTATATAAGTGAAGAATCTTTCAACATATATCAGAATGGAGGTAGCGCATATGCCAGATTCTACGATGTTACAATCAGAAGATTTGCAGGAACGCTACGAAAGATATAAAGCTAAGATAAAGAACTTTACGATAATGGATGATATCTTCATGCGGAATGTATTGAAGAAAAAGGAATGTACAGAATACATCTTACAGGTTATTATGGAAGATAAAGGGATTACGGTTATTGACCAGACTTTACAGAAGGATTATAAAAACCTGCAGGGGCGTTCTGCCATTTTAGACTGTGTGGCAAAGGATGCCAGCAACAGACAGTTTAATGTGGAGATTCAGGGTGATAATGAAGAGGCTTCCCCTAAGAGGGCTCGATACCACTGCGGTTTATTAGATATGAACATCCTGAATCCCAGAGAATCTTTTGATGCTCTTCCGGACACCTATGTCATCTTTATTACCAGAAATGATATATTAGGCTTTCATTTACCAATCTATCATATTGATAAAGAAATTATCGAAACCAAAGAAGCATTCGATGACGGACAACATATCATCTACGTGAACGCAAGCAGAAGAGATTCTACAGAATTAGGTCACCTGATGCATGATCTGCACTGTAAAGATGCCAGTGAAATGTATAGCGATATCCTGTCTACACGAGTACGGGAATTAAAAGAATCTGAGAAGGGAGTGAAGGAAATGTGTAAAGAATTAGAAGAAATTTATAATGAAGGGGAACAATCCGGTGTACAAAAAGGTATACAAAAGGGTGAATTAAAAAAAGCAAGAGAGACTGTCTTTGCCCTTCTTGAAATGGGTATGCCTGTAGAACAGATTACAAAAGCAGTAAAAATCCCGCTGACAACTGTTCAAAGCTGGATTGCAGAAACAAAATTCTAATTTGCCAGTGCAACTGACGGGGAGATAAACAGACACCCCAGCCATAGCACAGCCCACTGAAAATTTAGACAAAAAACAAAACCGTGAAAAGTCCACTATAGAAAATGGGATATGGGCGCAGCAAAAATGTGGCGGAGCATTTTGTGCGTCTGCGACGACTTTCCAAGTTTCTATAGTGGATTTTTCTACGGTTCGTCCGGCTTAGTTAACCACTTTCAGCAGGCATCTGTTCTCCTCGTCAACTCCGTTGACAATACAATTTATAAATTATTTTTCTCAATATAGATGTCTATATATTTCATGGCATCTCTTCCATGATCTGCTGTTAAGAATTCCATTCCCTGAGAGCGAACATATTTATAGAACTTAATTAAAAGCTCTTCATTAATCGTAATGTTGTTTAGTCCATAGCACATCACTACATCCAGTTCTTTTTTCTCGATAGCTTCCATGATACGGCGAAAGCTTGGTCTGTCTGTATTCTCTGAATCATATTGTCCGAAATCTGTATAGTGCAGGAATTCACAATTCTCTTTTCCGTAGATTTCTTCTGCTACTTCATGGCATTTCTCATAAGATTCCACCATTTCCTGAATAAAATGTCTGTAACATAATTTGCAGGCACCTCTATAGTATTGATAATGATATATACCTATTCTCCTTTTCATTTTCATTCCACCCCGTCCATTTCTAATAAAAAACTAATTATTATTTATTATAAAGCAACAGGTACTCTAATATAGATACAGATTCACACAAACTATAGGAAATATCTTTCATCGGATAAAATATACCGAAAATTAGGGTGGGCAGATTACAGGAATGATTTTTCAGACACGCTCTAAGCCAAAATAACCCAGTATGAAAAATCTGATGTTGTTCCATACTATCTTTAATCAATATTCTGTTTCAGGAGCGAAATATAATGTGGCATTTTATAAAAAAATATATTTTACAGCCATTATTTTTAATTAGTTTTGGAGGAATGGCATATTTTAATTTTGAAATTTTATTCCGGGGATATTCGCATATATCTATGATTATCTGCGGCGGGTTATGTTTTTATACAATCGGCTTATTAAATGAGGGAAAGAACTGGCATCCGTCTTTCCTTTTCCAAATGATTCTTGGAAGTCTTATTATTATTACCTATGAATATCTTACCGGAGTTATTGTAAATATTTATCTAAATCTCCATGTCTGGGATTACTCTAAAGTTCCTTTCAACTACCGGGGACAGATTTGTATTCCTTTTCTTATTATATGGTTCTTTGTAACACCGCTGTGTATCTGGACAGACGACATCATAAGGAGAGGAGTTTTTAAATCCTGAATTTGCGCAGACAAAAAGGAGATGAATCCAGCTAATTTGATATTCCCAGATGTGACCTTGGAGCAAGTGAAAGAATGTGGGTGAGCATTTCTTCGCGCCGCAACGATGAGGCACAGATGGGAATATTAAATTAGCTGGATTCTGTTTTGGGGCTGTAGATATGAAATCAGAATTTATTGTGGAAAGACTTCAAAGTTTTTCTATCCTTTTATTATTTTACTTTTTTAAATTTTATCGGGTGGCATTTTGCATAATAATCATCTTTTTCTGCCTGCCTTTTACTAATTCGTTTTTTAGAAATGATTCGTTTTTTATTATGCTTTATTATTGCCTTTTCATGATAATATGGTACATTATTTAAATAGATTCCCGCGCTTGTATCTATCCTGCCTACTCCATTTTTCACTCTCACTCTACAGGAAAAATGATGTCCACCATACACCAGATATTTTTTATGATAACTAAGTTTTGTACCAGTACCCCCAGCGCCAATGTATCCAATATAGCGGACTTTCTTTTTATGGTATTGATACAAATGTGCCATATTTACCGTTTCATCCCAAACATGATCCGTAATTAATAATACTGGTGTATCTAATTTTACAACTGCCATGTACAAATTTTTCTTCTTTTTCTTTACCTGCTTTTTTGCAAATTTCTTATATATTTTAGTATAATTTACATGAGATTTTGCTTCCGTTGGAACTGCTACTGCTCCCATGATACCAACCATCATAAAAAAGCAGATTATCATTTTTTTCAAGCTTTTTTTCATCATTATTTCTCCTTTATATTGTGCTACAATGAAAGAATCCCATCCTATCCGATGGAATGTCGGAGCAGCAAAAATGCGGCTGAGCATTTTCTGCGTCGCGATTATCTTTCCATCGGATAGGATGGGATTCTTTTTGGGGCGCCTGCTCTGCCACCAAAACAGAATTACAATACTTTGGAAAGAAACTCCTGTGTTCTTGCTTCTTTCGGATGATCAAAGATATCCTCCGGTGTTCCCTGTTCAAGGATTCTTCCCTCATCCATAAACATAACACGAGTCCCCACTTCTTTGGCAAATCCCATCTCGTGGGTTACTACTGCCATTGTCATTCCCTGATCGGCAAGGTTTTTCATTACTTCTAAAACTTCTCCTACCATTTCCGGGTCAAGGGCGGATGTTGGTTCATCAAAAAGCATCATTTTCGGCTTCATCGCAAGAGAACGAACGATGGCAATTCTCTGTTTCTGTCCACCGGATAACTGTCCCGGATAAGCGTCTGCTTTTTCTTCTAAGTTAACCAATTTAAGAAGTCTAAGAGCTTCTTCTTTCGCTTCTTCTGACTTCATTAACTTCAGACGTACCGGTGCAAGTGTAATATTTTCCATGATCGTCTTATGTGGGAAAAGGTTGAAATGCTGAAATACCATTCCCATATGCTGACGCACTTTATTAATGTCTGTTTTTGGATCTGTAATATCAATGCCATCAAAGATAATCTGTCCGGATGTCGGACGCTCTAAGAGGTTCATGCAGCGAAGAAAGGTTGACTTACCAGAACCAGATGGTCCGATGATAACGATTTTCTCGCCTGGAGCGATATGTTCATTAATATCTTTTAATACCTGATGGTCTCCAAAAGATTTGCATAAATTTTTAACGGATATCACTTTCTCTTAATCTCCTTTCCAGTTTGCCCATAAGCCATGTAAAGAACATGACAATTACAAGGTAAATTACTGCTACGATTAATAATGGCATCATAGCATCGTATGTTATACCACGGATAATATCTCCGCCTCTGGTTAACTCGTTAAGACCGATATAACCACAGATAGATGTTTCTTTTAATAATGTGATCATTTCATTTACTAATGCCGGCAGGCAGTTTTTGATTGCCTGTGGCATGATAATCTGTAACATGGTATCTGTATAGCCAAGTCCTAAGGAACGTCCTGCTTCCATCTGTCCTTTATCAACAGACATGATACCTGAACGGAAAATTTCTGCAACATATGCCCCGGAGTTCACACCAAATGTGATAACCGCTACCATAACTTTATTGTTAGAAGATGCTAAAACAATAAAGAACATAATCAATAACTGTACCATCGTTGGCGTACCACGAATAACTGTCAGATACACTCGACAGATCAGGTCTGCCAGCTTAATCAGAAAACTTCCAAAACCTTTACTCTGATCTTCTTTCAGCTGATCATGTGTTGTACGGATTACCGCAATGACTGCTCCAAGAACTAATCCCAGAATCAATGCAAGAAATGTTACTTCTAATGTTACTTTAAGACCATCTGTAATGTACTTCCAACGCTGATCTGCAATAAAGTCCAATATAAACTTTGCTTTTATGCCTGAAAACCACTCACTCAAAATCTCAACCTTCTCTTTCTTAAATATTCATTCGTATTTACCTGTTACTTTGTGACATCCTCCCCCACCTGTAGAGGTGGTGGCTTCCCAACCTCGGCAAGTTTGGTTCTCGTTCGATAACACTACTGTGCTAAGCAT
>OIBE01000189.1_pt1 | contig 19392 bp, 16 predicted proteins | sample 1580961 | NCBI WGS metagenome assembly OIBE01 (sample SAMEA3882550, study PRJEB24775) | human gut metagenome | biome: human-associated habitat; feature: intestine environment; material: feces | place: Netherlands | collected 2009/2010
AGATAATGCCCATGGAGTCTTCCATGGTAGATTTTTCTTTCCAGAATATTACAGCCGAAACCTTTCAGAAATCCTGCATTCTCTATGAGTCTATAGTGATACTGAACACCTTTGAATACGTTGTCATACTTTCTGGATTGCAACTGGAACAAATCCGTCAGCCATTTACAGAAAATCTACTGACACTGTTCAAAAATCTTCAGAGTTTTCTGCACTGTGAAATTGCATGCGGCATTGCACCAGAGGTTTCCCTGACAGAACTGCCTGAAACTCTTACCAGACTACGTGAAATGAGAGAATCCAACCTTAACTCCGTAAATAAACCACTTTTTCTGCAAGATTTTGTTCCCAGCACAACTTCCTACATCCCTCCATCACTGGAAGTAATCAATACTTTTCTGGAACAAAAACAGGCAGACGCAGCTTTACAGAATATCGAAAATTACCTGTCCAAATACATTCAGGCCAGTGGTATCACCAAAAATTTTCTTCTGCATCTGAGACTTGATATCGAACAAATTGTTTTTTCCTATCTACATAAAAACGGAATCGAAGCACACACTCTATTTTCTTCAGAAGAAAGAGACGAACTGATCACAAAATCTCTGGACGCTGTACCATATATGTTTAATTATCTGCGCTATCTGATACAACGCGCCGTAGAATACAATAGCTTCATCAACGAAAAAGACTCCGTCGTTGATATTGTACTCAACTATATCCATCAGCACTACTCCGAAGATATCTCACGTACCATGCTGGCTGATATGGTTTATCTCAATCCAGATTATCTGGCACGACTTTTCAAAAAACAAACGCAGACCTCTATCATCAATTACATCACCACCTATCGGTTAGAAAAAGCAAAAGAGCTTCTGCTCAACCCTGACATCCCGGTTGGAACAGTTGCTTTGAAAGTCGGCTATGGAAATTATTCCTACTTTTCCAAACTGTTTAAAGATGTGGTCGGCTGCACCCCCAATGAATATCGAAAAAAATAAAAAGGTTCTTTCTACGGTATAATTTAGAGGGGCTGTCAAACTGACATCCCCTCTGTATCTATTCTATTTTATTCCTTATGCACTTTCAGAAATTTCATAGTAATTTCCGTTCCACTTCCTTCTTCACTTCTCAGCACAATACTTCCATTAAAAGTGCTGACCGCATGCTTCACAATAGAAAGTCCCAGTCCGGTACCTCCAATCTCTTTGGAATGACTTTTATCCACTCTGTAAAATCTCTCAAAAACTCTATCCTGATCTTCCTTTGGAATTCCCACACCTGTATCCTTGACTACAATCTGTATCTCATGTGCAGTCTGAGTCAGAAAAATGCTTACACTTCCATCATTTCGGTTATACTTAATGGCATTATCGCAGACATTATAAACTGCCTCTTCCAGAAGTGTCCGAACTGCTTCCATCTTCATACTGTCCCCACAGATATAAAGATGCACATTCATGCTCTGTGCTTTCTCCTTCAGACTTTCAAAGGCATTCTTACAAACCTGATAAACATCCACCAGTTCCCAGGTGTAGGATGTTTTTTCCTCGTCAAGCTGGGAAATCTGGATCACATCCTCAACCAGCTGAAGCAGTCTCTGGGATTCCTTATAAATACGCCCTGCAAACTTGGGAATATCCTCACATTTCACCAGACCGCCCTGCATGATCTCCGCAAATCCTGAAATAGAAGTCAGAGGAGTCTTCAGCTCATGAGAGACATTTGCCGAAAACTCTCTCCGCAGATTCTCCCTCTCAAGCTTCTCTGTCACATTCACAAGCAGGATCACAGCACCTTCTGTTTTTTGTCCACGTACCACAGGATTGGCAATCAACTGGATATCGCTTCCATTTAATTTCAATATCAGTTCCGCATGTTCTCCGCTGAGAACCTGCTCGATCGCATGTCTGAAATCTTCCGCACGATCCAGACAGTAAACACTTTCTCCCTGACATACTTTATCTACCCGGAACAGATTCCATGCACTGGAATTGGCAGAAAGAATCATGGTATACCTATCAATCACGATCAGACCTTCCTGCATATTTTCTGTAATAAGAGAGAATTCTTCCTGCTGCTGTTTTGCCAGTTCCAGCTGCTTCTGGATTTGCCGGTTCTGTTTATGGATTTTACCTAAAAGCGGAGAAAGCTCCTCGTAAATCTTATTCTCCTCCGGATGCTCCAGATCCAGCTCATTCACAGGTTTTACGATCCTTTTTGATATCACAGATGCCATGATTCCTGATAGAATCAGCATCAGAAATAAGAGTCCACATAAGGGAAGAAGAAGATTTTCAACCAGTGCCAGCACAGAATCCTGAGTGCCTGAAACTCTCAGCACAGTTCCATCCTTCAGACGCAGTGCATAATAAATTGTTTTCTCAGAAAGTGTATCCGAATACCTGGAACATTCTCCTGCACCATATTTCTCTGCTTTCTGAAATTCAGTTCTGTTCTTATGATTTTGCATTTCATCTGCATCAGCCTTATTATCAAAAAGCACAGTTCCATCCTTATTAATATAAGTAATCCTTGAGCTCTTATCCTTTACATTCTTCAGATAATCTGTTCCCTGTTGCTCCACACCATATGCCAGATAAGCAGCTTCCTTAGACAGCTCTTTGCGCATCTGTCCGTCAAAATTGCTGTAAAGGATTCCCATTACAGCAGCCAGTCCCACAGTCAGAACCAATGCACATACAAACATTATAGATTTAAAGATTTTTTTTGTCACTTCTCTTCACTTCCCCTTTTTATTTAATACCTCAGGCAGATATCGGTCTCCGATTGAGATATATAATAACTCAAATATCCGCAAACGGTTCCCGCCTGCGGATATAAAAAGCCCTGCTTCCAAATAATTATATTCAAAATCAGAGACTTTCTCTATTCAATTAATTATTCAGATAATCCTGATGCTCATTATTTCTGTGCTGTCCGGTAATAGAATATTCCACCCATTCAGCAATATTCACTGCGTGATCACCGATACGTTCAAAGTACTTTGCAGTCATAAGAAGATCCAGCCCTGTCTTGGCATCCAGATTTCCTCCGTAAATCATATCTGCAAGCTTCTCTTTGATCTCATTAAATGCATCATCCACCACATCGTCTCTGTCAATGACATTTCTGCACAACTCCAGATCACTCTTTACAAAAGCATCCACACTCTCAGTTACCATACGCACAGTGTCCTCCGCCATCTGTGTGATAGTCTCCGGAATCGCAGTAGTATTCTTTGCAACATACAAAGACAGATCTGCAATATCTGCTGCCATATCAGAAACCATCTTCAATGCTGCAGATATCTCTCTTAAATCTCTTGCAACCGGGTGCTGATGAAGCAGAAGACTCAGGCACAGATTCTCAATCTCTCTTTCTTTGGCATCAATATCTCTGTCCGTCTCAAAAACCTGGCGGGCAATCTCTTCATTCTGCACCTTCTGGATTGCTTTTGCAGAGAATGAAATTGCTTTCTCACAATAGCTTCCCAGTGTGATAAGCTGAACGTGCAGTTCCTCCAGCTGTCTTTCGAAATACTTTGACATAATCAACCAAACCTTCCTGTAATGTAATCCTCTGTACGCTTGTCAGAAGGCATAGAGAACAGTTTATCAGTATCATCAAATTCAACTACTTCTCCCAGAAGGAAGAAAGCTGTTTTATCAGAAATACGTGTAGCCTGCTGCATATTATGAGTTACCATAACAATGGTATAATCCTTCTTTAACTCCATCGCCAGCTCCTCGATCTTGGAAGTTGAGATAGGGTCAAGTGCGGATGTAGGCTCATCCATCAGAAGTACCTCCGGCTGAACTGCCAGTGCTCTGGCAATGCAAAGTCTCTGCTGCTGGCCGCCTGACATACCCAGTGCGCTTTTCTTTAATCTGTCTTTTACTTCATCCCAGATTGCCGCATCGCGGAGAGATTTTTCTACAATATCATCCAGTTTAGACTTGGAACGGATTCCATGGGTTCTCGGTCCATATGCAATGTTATCATAAATACTCATAGGGAAAGGATTAGGCTTCTGGAATACCATTCCCACTCTTTTTCTCAGAAGATTCACATCCATATCTCCGTAAATATCTTCACCGTCAAGCTGTACCTTACCGGTGATCACACATCCCTCAACAAGGTCATTCATACGGTTTAAAGATTTCAGAAGTGTGGATTTACCACAGCCGCTTGGTCCGATAAATGCTGTGATCTCTTTTTCCGGGATCTCCATATTGATTCCCTTCAGGGCATGAAAGTTTCCGTAATGGAGATTCATATTGTCAATTGAAATTTTTGTATTTTCACTCATGATCGATCATTATCCTTTCGCAATTTTTCTGGCTACCAGACCGGACAGTCCGTTGATAACAAGTACAAATGCCAGAATGACTACTGCTGTTGCAGATGCCTGGTTTACATGAAGTCCCTCACTGGAAAGCACATACATGTGAAGTGCCAGGGTACGTCCGGAACCCATCAGGCTGTTTGGAACTGCCGCAACAGTACCGGAGGTATAAAGAAGTGCTGCAGTCTCACCTACCACACGTCCGATGGCCAGGATCACACCTGCCAGGATTCCAGGAACTGCGGAGGGAAGTACAATCGTAAAAATAGTACGGAGCTTGCCTGCTCCAAGTCCGAAGCTTGCCTCACGGTAAGAATCCGGAACAGATTTCAGTGCTTCCTCAGCGGTACGCATGATCAGGGGAAGTACCATGATCACCATAGTCAGTGCACCGGAAAGAAGAGACATGCCCCAGTGCAGTGCAGTTACAAAGAACAGCATACCGAACAAACCATATACGATAGATGGAATACCGGAAAGTGTCTCTGCGGTAATACGGATCAGCTTTACAAAACGGCTGCCTTTTTTTGCATATTCCACAAGGAAGATCGCTGCAAAGATTCCTACCGGAGCGGCAATCGCCAGAGATACCAGTGTCATGATCAGGGTATTGATCAGTGACGGGAGAAGGGAAACGTTCTCTGAGGTATAGGTAAGGCTGAACAGACTTGCATTCAGATAGGGAATACCTTTTACAAGCACATAGCCGATCAGGAAGAACAGCAGTGCAAACGTGATCACTGCTCCCAGCAGTGTGAGAAATGCCAGGATTCCTGCACCAGGATGTCTTGCATAAGACTTCAGCTGGTCTCCTATGGTAAGTGTATTTCTTTTTTTCATGGTTGTTTCTGCCGCAGGATCTGCAGTTACTGATACGTTAGTTTGCATACTCCGCCCTCCTGTTCAGCAGTGAAAGACTTAAGTTGATGATCAGGATAAATACAAAGAGTACAACTCCTGTTGCGATCAGTGCTTCTCTGTGAAGTCCTGATGCATATCCCATCTCTGTTACGATGTTTGCAGTCATGGTACGGACACCCTGAAGAAGTCCCTTCGGCATACGTGGCTGGTTTCCGGCTACCATGATCACGGCCATGGTCTCACCGATGGCACGTCCGATCCCAAGGACAACGCCTGCCAGGATTCCTGACTTTGCTGCCGGAAGCATAACAAAGAAAATGCTTCTCTCTTTTGTTGCGCCAAGTGCAAGTGAGCCTTCATAATAGCTTTCCGGAACGCTTCGTACTGCCGATTCCGTAACTCCGATGATCGTCGGAAGGATCATGATTCCCAGAAGGATACATGCTGCCAGCATACTGCTTCCGGTTCCTCCGAACAGCTGGCGGATCAGCGGCACCAGGAGAACCAGACCAAAATAGCCATATACGATGGATGGAACGCCTGCCATAAGCTCAATACCGGATTTCAGTGGTTTATAGATTTTTTTCGGGCAATATCTTGCCATAAATACGGATGTAAAAAGTGCGATCGGAACTCCGATAAGGATTGCTCCTGCAGTTACATAAATACTTGCCACGATCATTGGCAGGATTCCGAATTTATCGTTTGTTGGTCTCCATTCTGTTCCGAAGAGGAATTTTAAGGGACCGATCTTTCCCATTGCAGGAAGGCCGTTTGCAAAAAGGAACACACAAATAAGAAATACTGCGAGAACCGATGCACAGGCCGCAATGAGAAAAACGACCTTCATGGCCTTTTCTCCTAAATGATTCATAAGACACCTTTCTCTCTGTTCCAGTGGATATCCACTGTGCTGATATATAACGGAGCGGCTTTCCTGACCTTGTCATGATCGCCGCTCTTTGTAAGATACTTCAATCGTTTTTTACCTGGGAATTTATTTGGTCACGTCTTCCCAGTCTGTGATATCACCTGTGAAGATGGATTTTACCTGGTCACTTGAAAGCTCCTCAAGGTCATTGTCGTTATTTACAATGACTGCGATACCATCTTTTGCGATCTCTGTAGCTTTAACACCTTTCTCTGTTTCCTCGTCCTTCAGCTCACGGGATGCCATTCCGATATCACATACACCCTCTGTTGCGCTATTGATTCCTGTTGTGGAATCGCTGACCTGAACTTCTACTGTGATGTTTTTGTTTGTTTTCTGATATGCCTCTGCAAGCTTCTCCATTACAGGTCCTACGGAAGAAGATCCCATAACTACGACTTTGCCTTTTGCATCTCCGGCTTTGTATGCCTCTGCTTTTTCATCTACTTTGATGTAGCCTTCTTTTTCGATGATGTCCTGTCCGTCAGAGCTCATGATGTAGTTGATGAAATCCTGTGCTGCATCACTGAGCTTGTCGCCTGTTACGATGTTGAACGGACGTGCTACCTTGTATGTATCATCTGCAACGTTCTCTGCTGTTGCCTCTGCTCCATCGATCTTTACTGCTTTTACTGTATCGTTGAGGGAACCAAGGGATACGTATCCGATAGAGTTCTCATCGCCTGCTACTGTGGTAAGCATTACATCTGTGTTGTTTGTGATGCTTGCTTCCTGTGTTGTCATATCTACTTTCTCGCCGTCTTTTTCTTCTTCGATCCCAAACAGCTCTACGAATGCTCCACGTGTTCCGGATCCGTCCTCACGGGAAATTACGTCGATCGCTCCGGATGGTGCTGCCATTACAACGGTTCCCATTACTGTAGTTCCGATAAGTGCTGCTGTTAAGATACCTGCGATTCTTTTTTTCATGATTTTTTTCTCCTCATTTCTATGATCATTTTTACTTGCTTACTGCTTAAATACAGGTGTTATTATAGGAATGGAAGGTAAAATATAAAATCGCGGTTTTGTAAAATGTTAGTAAAAAAATGTGATATAAAAAAAGCTGCTTGCGCAGCTTTTTTTATATGATATATTCGTCCGCCTTCACGGCTTGCCAGTTCATCAGGTCTTCCAGTGTTATATGATCTACCACACCTTTGATGGCGTCGTCCAGCTTTTTCCAGAGGATCTGGGTGACGCAGTTCTCCTCACGGTCACAGATGGCTCCGTTGTCGTCCAGACATTCCACAGGGGAAAGGCTTCCTTCTGTGAGGCGGAGGATCATTCCGATGGTGTATTTATCCGGAGTCTGCTGCAGTGCATAGCCACCCTGAGGGCCACGGACACTGCGGACAAAGCCTGCTTTGTTCAGAATGGAGATGATCTGCTCCAGATATTTATCGGAGATCTCCTGGCGCTTCGCCACATCCTTCAGGCGGATCGGTTTTCCTGTATAATTTGTAGCAAGATCCAACATCAGTCTCAGCGCATATCTTCCTCTTGTAGAAATCCTCATGTAATATTTACCTCCAATATTTCAGTATTCTTCTGATTTATAGCCTTTTGCTCTTTCTGTTATTGTGCAGCTGTTCAGCCGGAAATATTCCTCTGTATTCCATAACCGGCACCCTTCTCTGTGATACACAGGCAGCTTCCTGTATCTTCTTTCATAGAAAGCAGAATCTGCTTTGCAGACTTTATTCTTTATATTGTTAATAGGTTTTGTTTGTTTTCTCTATTATACCTGAAAAAGCTACAAGATACAAGCAAGTCCACACACACTGCTTATTGCTTTTCGCGGGACCTTACCAGTGAACAGTAACCACAGCCCCACAGAGGGCTTACTTAATTCGATGAAATCAAGAATAAAACCGGCGCTCCGGCAGCCTGCTTGGACAGGCATTCAGGAGCGCCGTAAATAATCCCGCAGAATCACGCTTCGGGGCAAAAGAAGCGGTCTTCGGATCGATTATTTTGTAAACAGTGGTGTGGAGTAGTAACGGTCTCCACTGTCCGGAAGAAGTGCTACGATCACTTTCCCCTTGTTCTCCGGGCGTTTTGCAAGCTGGATCGCAGCATAGAGAGCTGCACCGGAGGAAATTCCTGTAAGGATTCCCTCTTTCTTGGTAAGGAGTTTGGATGTTTCAAATGCATCCTCGTTCTCTACCGGAATGATCTCGTCATAAACCTTGGTGTCAAGTGTGTCCGGAACAAAACCTGCGCCGATACCCTGGATCTTATGCGGGCCTGCTTTTCCCTCAGAAAGTACAGGAGAAGTTGCAGGCTCAACAGCAACTACCTTCACATTCGGGTTCTGGCTCTTCAGGTACTCACCTGTACCGGTGATCGTTCCGCCTGTGCCGACACCTGCTACGAAAATGTCTACCTTTCCGTCTGTGTCATTCCAGATCTCAGGACCTGTTGTTGCTGCATGTGCCTTCGGGTTAGCCGGGTTCTCAAACTGTCCCGGGATGAAGCTTCCCGGAATCTCCTTGGCAAGCTCTTCTGCCTTGGCAATGGCACCCTTCATTCCCTTGGCTCCGTCTGTGAGAACTACCTCTGCACCATATGCCTTCAAGATGTTTCTTCTCTCAACACTCATGGTCTCCGGCATGGTGAGGATCGTCTTATAGCCCTTGGCAGCTGCGATGGCTGCAAGTCCGATTCCTGTGTTACCGGATGTTGGCTCGATAATGGTTGCGCCTGGTTTCAGGACACCTTTCTGCTCTGCATCCTCGATCATTGCCTTACCGATTCTGTCCTTAACACTTCCTGCCGGGTTAAAATACTCAAGCTTGGCAAGTACTGTAGCCTCAAGTCCCTCAGACTTCTCTACGTTCTTAACCTCTACAAGCGGTGTGTTTCCGATCAGTTCCAGTGCGCTTCCGTAAATTTTACCCATGATGATATCCTCCTTATTTCCTTTATGTCCATTTCCTTATTTCCTAGTAACTATATATGTTTTCTGTGATTTGATTGAATTATATCATAGTACAGGGATTTGTCAATACATTTCAGCCAAAAAACGCAGGAATTTTTCTCCGGAAAAACCCCTGCGCTTCATATAATTTCATTTATTCTTTTTTAGGATTTTTACAAGCAGATGCATAGTCAGGCGGATATTCATATTCTTTATTTTTCAGATTCTGTTAATGTAATATCCCCATCGCTGCATTCCACATTTAAAGTCGGTGCTGAAGCACCGGCCTTGTTCTCATAAACAGAGGTGTCTTCCTCATTGTCGGTTTTTCCCCTGGAAAGCCCCTCCGTGTCCACATCTCCGTCTGTAGCTTTCAGATAAATATTGGTTTTCTCTGCACTGCCGTTCTTCATTTCTACAGAAACATCACCGCAGGAGCTATTGATCTTCATATCTCCGTTAAAGCTGCTGTTGTCTATCTGAATATCTCCGTCGCTGAGAGCTATCTGCCCATCTGCAAGCTCTGCCTTTTTTATGGTCACATCTCCGTTTCCGGATTTCAGCTGCATGTTATCTGTACATTGAAGTTCTTTTACATTCAGATCCCCGTCGGAAAGCTTTGCATCAAACTTTTCGAACTCGCCCTTGTCCAGCATCAGATCTCCATTGAGAAGTTCCAGGGTCATTTCTTTACACAAAAGCTGATCGGCAGCAAGATCCCCGTCGGAAAGCTGAAGCTCCGCTTCGGAAAGCTGTGCCTTCTCCGGAATATAAAGAACCACCGTATTCAATGCATCTTTCTTTTCTGTCAGATCCGCATGTGTAGAGAATATCCCCAGATCATAGGTTATATAATAACTTCCACTGCCGCCTGCAGACTCCTCAAGCGTGAGCTCTCCATCCTTATCCTTCCAGGTCAGAGGATTTTTCCTCCCGTTTTTCTCAAGCTTATATTCCATATAATAATGGTCATCATCTGAGGTACGGATATCCAGATCAAAATCCTCAAAATCCACATTCAGCTTCATAAAATCATCAATCTGTTCTTTTTTCATTACTGTAAGATTTTTACGACTGGAAGAATTTCCTCCGGATACATACATATGATCTGAAGTATATGTGAAATCTTTTCCCCCTGCAAAATATCCTGCTGTGGAAAGAACAACTCCCGCTACACAGAGTGCTGTACCTGTCATCAGCACTGTTTTTGCAATCTTATTCATTTTTATGCACCTTCTTTCTTACAAGTCTGTTAACCAGACGGCCGATTCCCATTGCACACCATTTACATATATATATGGTAAGTACTCCAACGAGGATTCCCGCACCTGCCATCAGAAATCCACTGCCGACCATCATGCAGGCTGCTGCCAGAGATCTTGCGATCAATGTCATGCCGAAACCTGTGAGCACGATACCTCCGGCAATTGCTGATACACCTGTAACTGCCATGGAAAAGATCACTGCTGCGATGACAAGCACCACTGCTGCCAGTACTGCAAGGCCTGCAAACAGCAGCGCAATGCTCACCGGCGATGCACAGATCACCAGAAATGCGAGAAGAATGATCTTTCCGGGAGAACGCTTCTTTCCTGCGGATGTACTGTACCCTGTTGTACTCAGGTTTCCTGAATCTGTCCGGCTATGTGCATGGGAGCTATCTCCGTAATATGAACCTGCTGCCGGCAAAGCTGCTGTTTTTTCCTCGGTGATGTCTTTACTGTCACCAACACTCTCCTGTAAAAGGTTCAGAAGCAGTTCCCTTGCCGCCTCTTTAGGCTGTCCCAGTTCTTCCATAACCTGCTGTTCATTCTCAGGTCCAGCCTCATCGAAGTATTCCGAAAAATACTCAATGGCATTGTCATAATCTTCTTTTGGAAGCCGCTTCAGATATTTCTTCAGCTGCTCCATATACTCTTTTCTTGTCATTTTCGAAGTCTCCCTTCCACAATATCGTCTATAGTATCGCGGTATTCTCTCCACTCTTTCCTCAAATATTCCAGCTGATCACGCCCGGCTTCTGTGATGGAATAATACTTTCGCTTCCTGCCCTGGAACTCTTGGGAATACGTTGTAAGATAACCACCTGTCTCCAGCTTCCGCAGGATGGGATACAGGGTAGACTCCTTGATGGATGCAACCATCTTTACAGTCTGGCTGATCTCATATCCGTAGGAATCCTGCTGTTCCACAACAGAAAGGATCAGACATTCTGTCAGCACAGCTGATACCGGATAGTAATACATACGCTCACCTCTTTATGTAATTATTTTATATATAAAATTTTTATATATAATTATTTTACATATATAGTATCATATTTTCCCCTGTTGTCAAGCCCAATTTCACAATTGCTTTTTCCTATCTCCTTATTTATAATATTTACAAATGCAAACACCCACCAAGAAAGGACGTATTTTTATGGAAAAAAAGCCTCATCTGATGGCGATCGTCCTGTTTCTGACGGGTCTTATCTGTATTGGACTGCTTTTTGGACTCAGCTATAAAACCTACCGGAAGATCGATGCCGTTGACCAGAAAATGGCCTCCGTGATCAAACCGGTCCAGAAAAAGCAAAAATCCATGAAAGAGGATATCGAACTTTATACAGCCAAGATCGAAAAGAAACAGGCAGCCAACAAATACCTGCAGCAGCGGGCACAGACAGAAAAAGCTGTCAAAAACAACACTGGTGAACATGAACGGGCACCGGAATCCGAAAACAGTCAGAAAACGACCAAACCCTCTGTTTTCAGTGAAGCCGGTGGTGAAGGATTCACCGATGGCGGTAATGATACCTCTTCTGCTTCCAACAACGGCCATATCGTCGGGATCGATCCCGGACATCAGAGTGAAAATGTTGATATGAGCGCCACAGAGCCGAACGGCCCCGGTTCCTCCACCATGAAGGCCAAGGCTTCCACCGGAACCAGAGGCTCCTTCAGCGGTCTCCCGGAGTATCAGCTGAACCTGGATGTTTCTCTTCTGCTTAAGGATATCCTGGAACAACGTGGATACCAGGTAGTAATGACAAGGACAGACAATGATACCGCTATCAGCAACAAGGAGCGTGCAGAGCTGGTCGCTTCCCAGGGTGCGGAGATCTGTGTCCGTATCCATGCAAACGGGGATGATTCTGCAGATGTCTCCGGTGCTCTGACCATGTGTCCGTCCCAGCAGAATCCTTATGTTTCTAGTCTCTATGACAGTTCCAACAAACTATCCAAATGCATTGTGGATTCCTACTGCGCAGCTACCGGCTTCCAGAACCGCGGGATCATCTACACAGATTCCATGACAGGTATTAACTGGAGCACGATCCCGGTGACGATTGTGGAAATGGGATTTATGACCAACCAGAGCGATGATCTGAAAATGGCGGATTCCTCCTTCCAGCAGACTATGGCAGAAGGGATTGCCAATGGAATCGATGCTTATTTCCAATAATAAAAAGGAGTTTGTTTATATATGAAAAAAAATACATTTCTATATATTGTGATCGCAGTGCTTGTCATCGCACTGGCAGGACTTGGGGCACTGAATGTCCGCTCCCTGGACAAGCTTGCATCTCTCCAGACAAAAGTTAACAAGCTGCAGAAAAGTGTGCAGGAGGTTTCTGATTCTGCCGCTGAGCTCAGCAGCAAAGCCGATCAGCTGGATGCTCTTTATCCTGATGATCCTACCGTTTCCAGCGCTGCTGCCGCAGCATCTTCAGCTGAGGTCCAGGGTCCTTCCGCACAGGAAGAATCCACAGATACATCTGCAGCTTCCGATTCTTCCGAATCTTCTGGCAGCAAGGACAGTTCTTCTTCCACTCAGGAAGAAGGAACTCTTTCTCCATCCAGCGGAAGCACTTTCACAGACAATTCGGATTCCAGCATGGACAACCTTCTGAACCAGGTACAGTCTCTTCTTCCTACCGATAACGGAACCTGGTCCGTATATGTATGCAATCTTGCAAAAAATACCGAAGGTACCATCAACGATCAGCAGATGCAGGCTGCCAGCCTGATCAAGCTCTATATCATGGGTGCCGTATATGAAGATTATGACAGTCTTTCCTCCAAATACAGCAAGGATCAGCTGGACAATGCACTGAACTCCATGATCACAGTCAGCGACAATGATGCTGCCAATACACTTGTCAATTATCTTGGCGGCGGGGATGACGCAGCCGGAATGGCCCGTGTGAATAAATTCTGTCAGGATCACGGATACACCAGCACTTCCATGGGACGTCTTCTTCTTGCAGATAATTCCAAAGGGGATAACTACACTTCCGCAAAGGATTGTGGAAAATTTCTGAAGACCATCTATCAGATCGACAAGGGTACTGCTACCGATAACAACGATACTCTGGCAGGAGCCGAATATATGTATCGTCTTCTGAAAATGCAGACCAGGAAAAACAAGATCCCGGCTCAGATGCCTTCCGAGGTAAAGGTTGCCAACAAAACCGGTGAACTGGATCACGTAGAAAACGATGCCGGCATCATCTATGACACAGCAAAGGGGATCGACCTGGTAGTCTGCTTTATGTCACAGGATCTTAACGATACCTCTGCTGCACAGAACACCATCGCACAGGACAGCCATGCGATCTATGGATACTATAACGAATAACAAAATAACAGACTTACCGGATCGGACAAAAAAAAGGATGATGCGTCACCGAAACGCATCATCCTTTTTTCAGTTCTTTTCTTCTCCCTCTTCATAGGATTTTTCCCAAATCTCGGAAAATACTGCCAGCGGACAGTCTGTCAGCAGGCACATCAGAAGAAAGCACTCATATGGATTCACTATGTAGATCTCACTCATTTCGCAGCGGGCCAGGATCTCCTGGATCTCCTCCAGGAAATGGCGATATCTCGTATACGGATCATCCTCTGCCATCTCCTGAGAGATCACAAAAAACTCCAGCGTGATCAGATCGAACCGCTCCACCGGAAATTTATGGTTCAGGATATTGTTGATCCTCTGGCGGCTGAAGCGCTTCTGGCTGAAATGCTTTGCCAGAATGGATGCGGACATCTTTTTGAGATTTCCCATTTTATTAATGGGGATCCCGCTGCAGATAACCTTTTCCAGATCCGAAGCACTGATATTCTCAGGCTTCCAGATCTTTTTGCCACCGTTTTCTTCCTCATCTTCCTGATACATGGCTGCAATGATCTTCTTTGCCCGCTCCAGAAGGATCATAAATTCCTGAAAAGCCTGGCTCTTCTCTGATTTCGGATCATCATGTCTTCCTTTCAGAAAAGCCAGATATTCCAGAAGCTTTTCCTCACTGTCCAGACAAAGCCCTGTACCATACACAATCTCTCCGGTCTTTTTTTCCACCGGAGTCATCTGTTTGTAGGCTTCTTTATATTCCTCCGCTTTATAATAGCCAAGATGATTCCGGTAACAATACCAGTAGATCACTTCTTCCGGATTATGGAAATCAAAATCCTGCTCACGAAGCACCCGGGTCAGAAAATCTGAAACATCCTCTGTACTCATCCGAAGTCCGAACCCCAGCAGAAAAACTGTTTCACGCTTCACAGATGCCTGAGTCAGCCAGTTATTCACCAGAGAACTCAGCTTGGCTGATGTAGGTGACATGGATTTCGGTGTGTAGGTTTCCTTGAAGGATTCCACAACGATCTCCCTGTAGACTTCCTGCGGCACCTGAGAAAAAGGCTCCTCAAGCTCTGCACGCTCATACACATATCGTTTCAGATAGTCACCAAAGGAAACCAGTTCCATCTCCTTGTAAAGATAATGAAAAATAACATCTGCATCCTCATCCTCAAAGGAATCCAGACTGACAACCTGGCGGAACTTCTGTGCCGCCTTTCTTGTAAATTCAAAGTCCTTCACTGAATCGAAGGCAACTGTCTGTTCAAAATCAAGATCCTGCATTCGATTTCTCATCGCAAATTTTCTCCTTATCCCTTTTATTACTCCCCCCGGGTTTATTACCGTCCGGTACTGTGGCGCTCTGCCCAGCGTTTGAGAATATTTTTTTCTTCATAGCCGCTGATCTGTGCAAGGACCAGTGTCACATTATCTCTGCCGCCTCTTTCCAATGCCTGTTCCAGGATCTTACCCACTTTTTCTTCTGCAGTCTCTGTCCCGTCAAGGATCTTCTGAAGCTCCTCATCAGAAAGCATGTCTGTCACTCCATCTGAACAGATCAGATACGAGCTTCCCGGCTGATAACCGATCTCCACGATAGAAGGCTCCAGTGCCATGTTTTCTTCCTGAAAGCCCAGATACTGCGTCAGCGGAGCTTTTCCCAGCATTTTTCCGCCGATCACATGGTCCGTGGAAATCTGCTGGAACTTCCCCTGAAAATGACGGTAGATACGGCTATCCCCAAGGTTGCAGGCATAAATTGCCTTTTCGCTGAAAGACAAAAGTGCCATGGTTGTTCCCATGCTTCTGATACAGTTTTCATTGCTGTAGCGACATACTGCCTCATTCATATTTTCGCAGGCTCCTGTCAGAAAAACCACAGGCTCTTTTTTCAGGGTCTTTTTGTTTTCTTCATAGAAGCCTCCCAGCGCTTCCACAGCTGCAGAAGCTGCCATTTCACCGCAGCTTTCTCCGCCCATGCCGTCAAAAACAGCCAGCATTGGAAGCTGCCAGTGCTGTGTATGACCTGCCAGGATTCCGTCAACCCCCTGGTTGTGCACCGGCAGGCGCACTCCGCAGCACCAGAAATTATCCTCATTATTTGTCCTCACCTTTCCGGTGTGACATGTATACGCATAATCAATCTGATAGGCCATTCTTTTTCCTTTCGTAAAAACCCTTCGACATTACTGCTGAAGCTCCACTACAGAATTACTCCAGTATTTGTCTCCCAGTTCTACATATTTGTCGTTATCGCTCTCTTTATCATGAACCTTACCATCTGCATCGATCCATCGGATCAGAAGGCCGTCCTGATAATAAAAATACTGCTTCTCATCTCCGTCCCACACATAAGTATAAAACATCTGCTCGCCCCAGTAAAAATATTCCTCATAAACGCCATCTGCGGAACTGCCGGGATATACAAGTACTTTGGCGATCTCTCCTGATCCATTATAAAAGCGCAGGCGATCCCCCTCTGTACCTTCACGTCTATAGCTGTCCAGAGCATTTTCTATGGTTGTCGCATGGTCACGTATCGTTTCCATTGCCTGTGCGAAACTTTTATCCGAATTGTCTGCAGTACCGAAATTTCCTTTGTTCAGAGCATCAGAATCATCGGAATCTGTATACGAAGGTTCCCCGTTATCCACAGGTTTCCGTATCGTTCGTACCGCAAGGATCCCTCCGATCAGCACAACAAGGATCCCGGCAGTTATGAGCATTCTGAAAATACCTTTCCGCCTCTTTCTGTCATCGGTTTTTCCGCCATTCTCTGGCACGGATCCCTCCCACTCCTGGAGATTCTGGTCACGGTCGTCTTCCAGATCTGTGATAGAGGTAACTCTGGGCTTCACAGCTCCGGTTTTTCTTATACCGGGATCTGACTGAGGGGAACGTCCTGATGGATAACCGGACCGGCTATCTTTTTCGGATACAGTTTTTCCGGATGCAGTTTTCTGAGGCTTCTGTATTGTGCTCTGAGCCTTTGGCGTATTCCGGGCTGCATTTTTTGCTATTTCTCCGGCTGTCGGTTTCTCCGGCTGTATGGATACCGGCACAGGATTTTTACGTACCTGACGGATCGCATCCGTATTCAGCTGACTCGTTCTTGCCAGCTGTCTGGCTGCACCCTCCTGAAGAAACTTCGGCATGGACTCCGGAACAGATCTTTCCTCCACTGGTTTCGGTTTCTCATGAACTCCCTGTTCTCTGTTTGCCGCTCCATACCGGATTTCTTCCAGTGCTTCCCGAAACTTCTCAGGAGTCTGATATCGTTCTTTTGCATCATAAGCACAGGCTTTTAAGATAACGGAGCCGAAAGCCTCTCCTGCATCCACAGGTAGTGGCGGTGTTTCGCCTGACATCCTCCTCGTGAGTGCGTTTTCCTTATCTCTGTATGTGATCAACTGTTTTTCAAGATTCAGAAACGGAAGCCTGTTATGATTCATCAGTTTATATAACACCAGGCCAAGTGCATAAATGTCCACTCTGCTGTCGTACTGTTCTCCCCTGTACATCTCCGGCGCCATATAGGAATAAGTTCCCTTTTTGGAAAGGGTACTCATGGTTTTTTCCAGTTCCCTGGCGATTCCAAAGTCTCCCAGCTTGAAATCTCCGAATCTGGATACAAAAATATTCTCAGGCTTGATATCCCTGTGAATAATGTGAAGCTGCCCGCAGTATTCCAGTGATTTACAAAGGTCTATGCCAAGCTTCATCACTTCTTTTTCTGTGAGATTTTTTCCCGCATAATATTCCATGAAGCTTGTGAGATATTCCATGCGGATAAAAATATCCCATCCGATCTCATCCAGATATTCCATCACCTTGTAATCTTCTACCGACACAATGTGGGAATTTCCTCTGAAATACTCCATGGTGCTTACTTCCTGAATACACTCTTCCACCAGATTTTCGAAATATCCACGGACGGATTTTTCATCACCGGATTCTGAGCGTACACTGTCCAGTTCCCCTTTACTGGCGGGGATTGTGATTATCTTAATTGCCGAGTAAAAAGAACGTCCCTTCTCAGTTCTCTGAGCTTTATATACTCTTCCAAAAGAGCCTTCCCCGATCTTACTTATGATCTTCCATTCCGGCCACGGGGAAATTGGCAGTTCCTTGTCCATCGCAATCCCTCCTCTCTCAGAAAATCCCTGCTTATAAACAGAAATCTCCCTCCGGATTTCCGGGGGGAGATTTATTTATATTAGCAAGGTATATTGACTTATTCTTCTACCGGTGCAGTTTCCTCTGCTGTCTCTTCAACAGCAACGGTCTCTTCCTCCGGAGCAGTCTCAGTCTTCTCTTCCTCTACGGAAATTTCCTCTGTATCCTCAGGCTCCTCGGAAGCTGTTTTTACTTCCGGCATTCCTGTATCAAGACTGATCTCACTGTAACGCTTCATACCTGTACCTGCAGGAATCAGCTTACCAATGATAACGTTCTCTTTCAGACCGATCAGTGGATCGACCTTACCTTTGATTGCAGCCTCTGTCAGGACTTTTGTTGTCTCCTGGAAGGATGCTGCTGACAGGAAGGAGTTTGTAGCAAGGGATGCCTTGGTAATACCAAGCATAACCTGTTTGCCCTCTGCCGGCTGTTTGCCCTCTGCCTCAAGTTTCTCGTTAACTTCCTCAACATCAAGGACATCAACAAGTGTTCCTGGCAGGAACTCTGTATCTCCGTTATCCTCGATACGGATCTTCTTCAGCATCTGATGAACGATAACCTCGATATGCTTATCGTTGATCTCAACACCCTGCAGACGATATACACGCTGAACCTCGCGGATCATGTAATCCTGAACTGCACGAACACCCTTAATTCTCAGGATATCATGCGGATTTACACTACCTTCTGTCAGCTCATCGCCGGCCTCAAGAACCTGTCCGTCAAGGACTTTGATACGGGAACCGTATGGGATCAGGTAAGTCTTGGAATCACCTGTCTCCGGATCATTTACGATGATCTCACGTTTCTTCTTAGTGTCGTTGATTGTGGCAACACCTGGGATCTCTGTGATGATCGCAAGACCCTTCGGCTTTCTTGCCTCAAAAAGCTCCTCGACACGAGGAAGACCCTGTGTGATATCTCCACCGGCAACACCACCGGTATGGAACGTACGCATGGTCAGCTGTGTACCTGGCTCACCGATAGACTGTGCTGCGATGATACCAACGGACTCACCAACCTGTACCGGCTCACCGGTAGCCATGTTCGCACCATAACATTTCGCGCAGACACCAACCTTGCACTTACAGGAAAGGATGGTACGGATCTTCAGTCTGTCGATCGGTCCGCCTGTCACGTTGCTTACGCCCTCTTTCATGATACGGGCTGCACGCTTCGGTGTGATCATGTGGTTTGCTTTAACAAGGATTTCTCCGTCTTTATTCTTAACTGTCTCACAGGAGAAACGTCCTGTGATACGCTCCTGAAGGCTCTCGATCTCTTCTTTTCCGTCCATGAATCCACGAACTTCCATACCGGAGATCTCTGCTCTGTTCTCACAGCAGTCTGCCTCACGAACGATCAGATCCTGGGATACGTCAACAAGTCGTCTTGTCAGGTATCCGGAATCGGCTGTACGAAGAGCGGTATCGGAAAGACCTTTACGTGCTCCATGAGCGGACATGAAGTACTCCAGTACGTCAAGACCTTCACGGAAGTTTGACTTGATCGGGAGCTCGATCGTAT
>OIBE01000229.1_pt1 | contig 17055 bp, 10 predicted proteins | sample 1580961 | NCBI WGS metagenome assembly OIBE01 (sample SAMEA3882550, study PRJEB24775) | human gut metagenome | biome: human-associated habitat; feature: intestine environment; material: feces | place: Netherlands | collected 2009/2010
GGGTCGCCCTGTCCTACCTGCTGTACGCCATCGCCAACGTGGCCACCACCGGCGTACTCCTCTTCCTGTTCAAGTTCGTGCTCGACAACCAGGCCGCCTACTCCATGACCGGCGTCATCGCCTTGGTGGCAGGCCTCATCATGGCTCCGCTGTACCCGATCCTGAACAAGCGCATCCCACGCCGAGTCCTGTACATCGTCGGCATGACCTCCATGATCGTGGCCTACATCCTGCTGGGTCTCTTCTCCACCAACATGACCGTGGTGTTCATCGCCCTCGTGCTCTTCTACATCCCGGGCACCCTCATCCAGATGACCGCCATCCTCTCCCTGACCGACTCCATCGAATACGGCCAGCTGAAGAACGGCAAGCGCAACGAGGCCGTCACCCTGTCCGTACGTCCGATGCTTGATAAGATTGGCGGCGCGCTGTCCAACGGCATCACCGGCTTCATCGCCGTCGCTGCTGGCATGACCGGCAACGCCACCGCAGCCGATATGACCCCCTCCAACATCCACACCTTCGAAATCTGCGCCTTCTATGTGCCGCTTATTCTGATCGTGCTCAGCCTGCTGGTGTTCATGTTCAAGGTCAAGATCGACGAGAAGATGCATGCTAAGATTGTCAAAGAGCTCGAAGCCAAGCTTGCCTCCGGCGAAATCGTCGATGACGAAGCTCAGACCGCCGAGACCGTCGAAGCCATCGATGAGGAGGCCAAAACCCTGACCGAATAAAGACCAATACTTGCCACTCCTTCCCTTTTTCACCAAGAAGGCCCCGACCATGTCGGGGCCTTCTTGGTTTATGTGATGGTAATGGTGCGGTAAGTTATTTCAAAAATCTTCTGGCAAACCGATGAATATACAAAAGAATCAATTGGAATGACATGCGGCGACGGGGATGACATGCCTACAATCAAGGCATAACGAAACAAGAGAAAAAAGAATAGCGGCGAACGGAAGACAAAGCGCCGCGGAAAAGGAATGAACATGCAGAACGACACTTTCAACCAGATCCTCAACTCCAACCTCGCCTCCATGGATCCGGGCTTCGGCCAGTTCGCCCTCGCCAAGGCATCCTCCGACCTGTTCAAGAAGGTCATCAACAAGTAAGGCGCAAAGACTTCTTCTGTTTCCTTTCAAAAGAAAAGGTGCCGCACCAGATTCCGTGGGAATAATGGTGCGGCACCTTTTTTCTTTTCAACCCCGGCGTTTTGACTTGGCCTACAACGGCATTCCAATGGATGCGCTTCGGGATTGACGAAAGAACCGGTTTTTGTCTATAAAAGGACCTTATCGGGATCTTATATCTTCTCCCGCAATGGAGACGGGCAAGGAAGCATGGCCTTCGCCACTTCCACAATACGAGTTTTACAAACAATCAAAAGAGAGATAATGGTCAAGGCAGTTTAAAGGGGAACTCCTTTGGCTCCATTTCAGGAGCGATTTTCACTTAAGAAAGCTGTGCGCCTTCGGGTTCCGGACGAGATCGGGAAAGTGCGCGATGTCCGCATCGCACGTTTCCCATCGGTTTGAAGTCGAACGCGTGCGTCGTCACATTAGGTGGAGTCAATCCACGGAAATTGTCTGTAGGGCAGATCTCGATTCGTTCCTGATTGGAGCCAAAACGCATCGAATGGTGCATCGCAAGATGGAGGACGCCAGGCGTATCCCGGATGAAGCGACCGGAATGAACGCCAGCGATTGCTCCGTCGGATCCAACCTTAACGGATCCGGCATATCCCGTCAGACCTTCGTGTTCCTCACAGCAGAAGGTCCTGACGGGATATGTTTCGATGCGCATTGCGCCGATGATTCGTCGGCGGACACGACAGAATCAAACTAGCCGGTTTCGATGGGACAGATGGGCGGATGCTTTGCCTCTGGGCTTTGCTTATGCGGACCGGTTCACGTGTCCTCGTCTTCCCGTGGCTATCCTTCGACTTCGCCATAAAGGGTGTACGGCGATGAAGAAAGCGTTGTATGGAATTGTCACACAACGCTTAACTGATGACTTATGGTCTACGACATCACACGAACTTGATCCTCCAATGGCGATTCGTTCCACCGGTATATGTCCGATTCATCTGGTCTTGAACAAGCGGAACAGGTCTTTTTCACGAATCAGTATGACTGCGATCGCCGTTCCCATGGCCGTGGCGCACGGCAACGGCAGACCGTCATGCAGCTCCAGGAGGAAAATGGCAAGTGAGTCGGACGGGGTTGGATTCATCGTGCCGATGAGAATGAACAGTGCCGAATATGCCATGACGAGTCCTATGAACGTGGGAATCAGCTGTTCGCATAGCATCTGCGCGAGGATGAGCGTTTTCCTGGCACCTACATGCAGATCTCCTGCGATTTCAAGATTTTTTAGGCGGGGAATCCTCGCCTAAAAAATCTTGAAAGAATGACACGCCTCATCAAATCGAAATCCGAAATGCATAATACGTGGTGGATCGTCCCAGTCGGCAACATTGGCCAAATCAAGGCAAAGGCAACCGCCAAAAAAAGGTCTCGCACTATCACTATCGATGGAATCCCATCTAAATTCCATGCAATCGCATACAAATACATTGACGAGAAGCGAACGTGCTGGGGAGTGATGATCGTTATGATGATGACAAACAACCAAAGCCACGCAAGAAAAAAGCCATAGAGCACGAACCGCCAATCCCACAGCCGAACATTAAGCAACAATCACAACCGTTATTCGACAACGAAGAACAGCTCGGCCATATTTATCGTTAGCGGTCTACTGGATATTATCCTTTTGTGGCATTCTCCACGTCTGTAGAGGCGAGGAGAATGCCACACGCAGAGAAGCTGGTAGGGCAAAAGACATGCCTGACTTAACTTAAGTGTTGTCATACGATATAACACAACATATTGTGAACATATCATCAAAAACGACGATGCCATCTGTCGTAAGAAAGGCGATATGCCGTGTGAACGTTCACATGGCATATCGCCTCATTAATGAGCCATTATTGTTTGACGACGAGTACGCCATTGGGATTGATGGTAACCGTCGCGCCAGCACAGTCGGCCAGTGACATGACGACCGGGCGTCCCTCCACCAGCATGCTGACAGGTTCTTTGGTCCGGTTGAACAGGAACGTGAACCGAGCCCCCGTCGACTCATCGACGCGCTCGATGCGAAGCAAGTCCGGATCCGAGGAGTCTTTGACTTCCACACCAAGGGTCTCGAGGATCATCGGCAGGCTTCTGGCGATGCCATCACGTCCCAGCCGGGCTCCGACGTAGACGCTACGCCCTTCGCCATATGGATTGGACACGATGGCCGGGCGTCCGTCCATGCCGGTCCATGGGTCATCCTTGAACGAGGCGAGCACCTTCGCGTCCTTCCCGATTGAGCCGATCACGTCGACGATGTCGTGTGCGACGGCTCCGTTGTCGAGATCGAGGTGGTCCGGAACTCCGGGCCAATCGGATCCCATAGGGGCGAACTCCTCGATCCTCACACCGACGACGTCCCGGATGGAACCTGGGTAACCGCCGAGCCACACATGGTCCCGTTCGTCGCTGATGCCTGTATAGTACGTGGCGATGAGCTTGCCGCCGTTCGCGACGTAGTCCCTCACCCTACGGGTGTTCTCCTCGGAGAGGATGTACACGCTCGGCAGTATCGCGACATCGTACTCGTCCCAGTTCGAACGGATTGGAACGACGTCCGCGGTCACGCCGACGTCCGCCAGAGCGCGGAACCATGCGAGCGGCTCGTCGATATGATGGACGTTCTGCGTCGGGGTCGCGGTGTGCTCGCTCGCCCATTCGGACTCGTAATCGAACACGATGGCCACGCTGGATTTCGCCAGCTTGGTGCCGAGCAGTCCCTCATCCGCAAGCGTGCCCAGATCACGGCCCAGTTCGCACACGTCCCGGAACGTCTGGGAATCCTCCCCCGCATGCGGCAGCATCGCGGAATGGAACTTCTCCGCGCCGGACCTGGATTGGCGCCACTGGAAGTAGCACACGGCATCGGCTCCCATGGCCACGTGCGCCAAGGAATCGCGCACCAGCTGGCCGGGTTCCTTGCGATAGTTGATCGGTCTCCAGTTCACGGCCGAGGTGGAATGCTCCATCAGGAACCACGGATCCTTGCGGGAGATGCCGTCCACCAACGAAGCCGAGAACGCGAGCTCGTCCAGATGCGCCTCGCCCGGAATGAAGTAATGGTCGTTCGACACGAAATCGACCTCGCCGCCCCAATCGTCGTAATCCAGTACGGAACCGCCGGCGGAGACCATGAAATTCGTGGTCAACGGCTTTTCTGGTGTGATTTCGGCCAATGCGTCACGTTCGGCCACATAGAATGACTTCAGCGCGTCGGAGCTGAAGCGTTTGAAGTCGAGCAGCTTGCCGGGGTTCATGAAATTGCCGTCGCCGATGAATCGAGGCGGAACGATTTCGCTGAAATCGTTCAGATGCTGGGCCCAGAACGCAGTACCCCATGCGTCGTTCACCGCTTCGATCGTGCCGTACCGTTCCTCGCACCAGTCTTGGAACGCGCGTTCGGCGTCCTCGGAATAGTCGAAGCGGTTGTGGCATCCGTACTCGTTACCAACGTGCCAAGCGACCACATAGGGATTGTCCTTGTAATGCTCCGCCATCGCCCGGCAGAGCTTCAATGCGTACTCACAGAACACAGGACTGGTGGGACGCCAGTGCTGGCGCGCGCCCGGCTGGCACACGTCACCGCGGTAGTCCTTCCACAGCACCTCGGGATGCGCCTGGGTCAGCCACATCGGCGGGGATGCGGTCGCGGAAGCGAGATCTACGGCGATGCCGGCCTTGCCGAGATTGTCGATGATTCGGTCGAGCCAGCCGAAATCGTACACGTCCTCGCGGGGTTCGATTTTCGCCCAGGAGAAGATGCCCACGGATACGAGGTTCACTCCCGCCTTGACCATGAGGCGCACGTCCTCGTCCCAGACCTCCTCGGGCCACTGGTCGGGATTGTAGTCGCCGCCGTACCAGATACGGGCCCGCCGGCCCTCCAACGGCCGAGGCCAACGATGTTCTCTACGTTGGTTCATTGTCATTGTTCCTTTCGTTCGTCATTGAACCTTGAAATCAATTATCTCACCGGATGCCCGTTGCACCAGACGCGTCGCACCGTCCAGGTTTCCTGATCAAGGAGCAGCACGTCGGCCGCGAATCCCGGAGCGAGCAGACCGATCGGGAAGCCTGTCACGTCATTTCGACGGTCGAAGCCAAATGCCCGCGCAGGGGTCAGCGTCGCCGCTTCCACCGCGTCGACCGGACTGATGCCGAGCTCCAGCACCGCGCGAGACACGGCCTTTTCCAATAGCAGTGTAGAACCGGCGATGGCTCCATTGGAGGCGAGTCTGGCATGACCGTCCCGCACATCTACATCCAGAGCCCCGAGGAGGTAATGCCCGTCCGGACAGTCGGTCGCGGCCATGGCGTCGGTGACGAAGGCGATTCTATGGGGCGCAAGCCCGAATCCGAGCTTGACCATGGGATCCTGCACGTGGAATCCGTCGTTGATAAGCTCGATGGTGACCCTCGGATCCTCCACTGCCGCCGGAATCGGGCCGGGGTCGCGGTGGTGCAGCCCGTTCATGGCATTGAACATATGGGTCATGATTCCGGCTCCGGCGTCGAATCCTTTTCTGGCAGTCTGGTAGTCGGCATCGCAGTGGCCGACCGCCGGAACCACTCCGGCCAGGAAGAAACGGCGGATTGCGTCGATTCCATGCGGAAGTTCCGGCGCGATAGTGATCTGTCTGAGACACCCATCGGCGGCGTCCAGCATTCTGGATACGAGATCCGGAGTGGGATCGACTAGGCAATTGGGATCATGGGCGCCTTTCCGGGGCATGGCGAGGAACGGTCCTTCGAGGTGCGCGCCCAGAATATCCGGGCGGTCCGGCATCATGTCGTGGACCGTCTTCAAGTTACCGCAGATGACGTCGATGGGATTGGTGATGAGGCTCAGGACCTGTCTCGTCGTTCCGTGCGCCATGTGTCCGGCTCGGGCGGTCGTGATCCCCTTCTCGCCGTCATCGAACGAGCTTCCCCATGCGCCGTGCGAGTGGATGTCGACGTATCCGGGCGTCATCACCATTCCGTTAGCGTTAACAATATGATCTTGCTCGACGTGGACCAGCCGGCAGGCCGTTTCGAAGTCCGTTTCGAAGTCCGTTTCGGCGCATCCCGTTTCGACTATCGACCGTCCGTCGGAAACGAGCCAACCGTTTTTCGTCATTCCACGCGCGTCGACGATTGTGGCGCCGTGCACCGCGAATGGCACGACCTCCTCGAGGAACGCGTCGTTGATTCGTTCCGTCTCTCTCACACGATCCGCCTGCATGCTGTTGTCTCCTAACGTCAGAATACGGGAAGAGGGGCCTGCGGACCCTTCCGGCCGGCAAACCCCTGTTTTCTGGACGTCCGCCGGCGGGAAGTCGAGGGTGGCGAACGCGCTCAATACCAGGCTTGCGTCCCGGGTCCGTCCGGCGGAATGGCCGACGATGCCCCTGTCCGCCAGGCCGGCCAGCGGACACACGTACGCCCGGTCTCCGCCGACGCGGACATAGGCAAGATCGCCCGCCGGATGCGTGCGTGGGGCGTAGCCGTCGGACCCGCGGGTCCGGCAGGTTCGCGAGCCCGGCCTCGTCGGCCCGCGTCCTGTGCGGTTCGGACCGTCCGCGCGCGTACGCGCCCGTCATGCCCTGTTCGCGCATGATGCCGCCGATGCGTCTCCTGGACGCGGTGACGCCCCTTCCTTTCCAGGGCGGCCTTGATCTTCCTGGCGCCGTAGCGTTCGCGGCCGTCGCGCCAGACCGCGCGCACGTCGCCGGCGATCGGATCCGCACGCTCCGTCCCGGGATGCCCGGTCATCCAGTAACAGGTGGAGCGGGGAACGCCCAGTATCCCGCATCGCGCCGATATCGGGTAGCGGGCGGCGTTGGCCCGTATCACGCCTGCCTTCGTGCGAATACCGGCGCCGCTTGTTCTGAAACGTCCACCTCCATCTCCAACCGCCTGTTGCGCCTCCCCGGCTCGATCAGCTCGTTCCGCCCGGGCGTGCGGTTGTCCGCGGCCCGGGCGGAGCCGCTGTCGCGGATGCCCCGGACCCGGCGCCGCGGGGTCGATCGCGCGATGTCGTGCCCGGCCCTGATCTCCCGGGATGGCTTGCCGCTCTCGCACGACTGCACGATCTGCCGTTTGAACGCCTCGCCGTGGTGGCGGGGATGTTTCGGGCCGGCCATCGTCGGCCTCCAATCCCATGCCATTCGTTCCTCATCGGAATGTCTAATACATTGTAGCCAATCCAATCTATGCGGAATGTCGAGTCATACTAATTTCGTACATAAAACAAAACGCGTGTGCGTCCGGGCGGAAACCATCCGGACGCGCACGCGTTTTATTTTGAATTATTGCGATGAGGTCAGTTACGGGTCAGCACTTCGGCCAGGGCCTGGATGACCGGCTGCGGCATGTGGGACTGGTGTTTGGTCTGCGCGCCAACGCCGTGCAGATCCTCCAGCGTGCTCAGTGCCGGCAGCGCATCCTTGCCCAGCTCGCGGATCGCGCGGTATGCGTGCTCCTTGGTCATGTACAGCATCTGCGCATCCTTCAGCACGGCGAACGCGTCGGCTTCAACCGGATCGTCCGCAACGGCAAGACCGTCGGCGAAATCGATGGCGATTGCGGCGCTCGTCGGCACGTCACGCAGCGTGACGGTCAGGCTCAGCGTCTCCGCATCGTACGCGACTTCCGGAGCGGCGGCAGAGCCGTCGACGGTCGCACGAACGGCGCGCATCGCTTCCGGAGCGATGCCACGGAACGTGACCGTCCAATCGCGGGAAGCTGGAATGACGCCCGTCGCGCCTTCCGCAGGGGCGATCGAGAACTGTGCGGAATCGCCCTCAAAACGCAGCGCCATTTCGGTGGATGCCCAACGATCCTTGCTCTGTGCTGCGCCGTCATCCTCCCACAGCGTGAAGCTGTTTTCGGCACCCGGGAACACCAATACCTGCAGTGCGCGCGGGTTGGCCACGGAGTTGAGCGCCTCACCCTCGGCGGGCATCTGCAGCGGCACGATTGCGCCGGGCTTAGCGAACACCGGCATGCGGTCGAGATCGCGCCAAGCCTCCAGACGGCGGCCTTCGGCCGGACGAGACGTGTAATGGCGACCGTCGAAGAAATCGAACCATTCGCCCTGCGGCAGCCACACGTCGGCCTTCGCACGCTGCACGGAACGCTCGGCTGGATCGACGATCGGCGCGACCAGCAGCTCGGTGCCGAAACGGAATTCGTCGGTGAGCTTGTATGCGGCTTCGATTTCCGGATAGTCCCAGTACAGCGGCTGCACGAGCGGCTCGTTGTCGAATGCGGCGCGACGGTTCATCGTGTACAGGTACGGAATCATCGCATGGCGCAGGCGCAGCGCGGACGTCATCGCACGTTCCGCATCGCCGTGGAAGTTCCACGGCTCCTTGCCGTTGAACGGCGAATCGGTGGAATGCAGACGGTTGATCGGGCTGAACGCGCCCAGCTGGTACCAGCGGACCTCCAGCTCCTCGTCACGGTAGCCGAACATGTGGCCGCCGATGTCGTGGCTCCACCAGCCGTAGCCGATGTTGGAAGCGCAGGCGGTGAATTCCGGCTGGAACTTCAGCGACTCCCACGTCACGACGGTGTCGCCGGAGAAGCCGATCGGGTAGCGGTGCGAGCCCGGGCCGGCGTAACGCGAGAAGGTGAGCGGGCGCGGGTTGCGTTCGCTGTAGTCGCTGCCGTCGTTGCGGGCGGAATCGAGGTAATGCAGGTGGTTCAGGCCCCACAGCGGGTCGAGGCCCGGCTGCCGCGTCAGGCCGCCCTGCTGCCAGTCAATCCACCAGAAGTCGACGCCATCTTCCTCCATCGGGTGGTGGAGCTGGTCGAAGTAGACCTCCATGAACTTCGGATCGGTCAGGTCGAACTGCACGGCCTCGCCGCTTTCCGGATCGATGTTCATGGCCTTGGCGACCTGCGGATACAGCTCTTCGAACGCGCGCACGCCGTCCCTCGGGTGGACGTTGAGCGTGGCCTTCATGCCATGCTCGTGCAGCCAGTTGAGGAAGCGCTTCGGAACCGGGAAGAAGTCCTTGTTCCACGTGTAGCCGGTCCAGCCGGAGCCGTACTTCGGGTCGACGTCGTCAACCAGGTGCCAGTCCATATCGATGACGGCCGTGGTGAACGGGATGCCTTCCTTTTCGAAACGTTCGACGAGCTGACGGTATTCGGTTTCGGTATAGCGGTGGTAGCGGCTCCACCAGTTGCCCAGCACGAAGCGCGGCAGCAGCGGGGTCGGGCCGGTCAGGCGGTACAGGGCGTGCACGGCCTCACGGTAGCGGTGGCCGTAGCCGAACAGGTACAGGTCGGTGGTCGGCTCTTCCTTCGGGGTCACCCACGTGCCGAAATCGTTGTGGTTGCCGTTCACTTCGGCGGTTTCGCGGATGACGTTCGACTTGGAATCGTCGATGATCGCCCAACCGTCGGTGCTGTTGACGCCCGGATCGACGGGGATGCGGCCGTTCGCCTCGTCGAGCGTACGGTAGGTGCCGCCGAGGTTCCTGCGCTGCACGTCGCCGTAATGCCAAGTGTTTTCGATGGCGTTGACGTGCTTGACGGTTGCGTACAGGCCTTCCGGAGAGAACTTGCGCTGGTTGTAGGAGATATGCAGCGACGGGGTGTCGATCTCCAGCCAGCCATTACGTTCGGCGACGGTGAATTCAGGCTTTTCGCCGAAATCACGGACCATCGCCATCTGCGTGGCGTCATCCACGAAACGGCCGCTGTCGGACCATTCGAAACGGACGAGCGCGTCCGTGATGAGGCCGATGCGCCAATGATCGCCCTGGATCACCGAATCCGGATTCATTGCCGGATGGGCGTTGAGCGTGGCCAGCGAGAACAGTGTGCTGTCTACCATGTGGGGCTCCTTTGAGTGTGGAAAAAATCGGGATAACTGGATTGGAACCGTGCCATCATATGCGACGGCACGGTCCCGTTTGAATTACTTGATGCGCTTGATGGTCAAGACCGACGCGCCAGCGCACAGTGCGATGACGATGGCGGTGGGGAACACGAGATTGTAGTTGTGGGTCATCGTGACGATGCTGGACGTCCGTATTGGCGTCCAGGGCGATGCTCGTGTCGCTGCTTTGCTGGTCGCGCATCTCGTTATCCTTTCTGTGCGCTGCGAAACATCGCTCTCCGCGTTGAGTGATCAAAGCATGTTCCGCATTGAAGAAAAGTTGGCAAAACTTACTTTCGTTAAGTATGATAGCGCTTGCGCAAAAAGGTATCAATATCGGCGAGTCGCTTGAAATTGCAACGATATGCGCATATCGAAACGCTTGCCATCGATTGCAAAATGGAACGATGCGATTTTATGCGCGTTCTGCGCCACCGCGTACCCTCTTCACCGCGCCCATATGCCGATTGTGCGAGCAAAACGACAGGTTGTGTAATACGGCGGTGATGGCATCGCAAAAGCTGGTTCAATCAAACTAGCGGCGAAATCCCGCGTGCGGCACGGTGCGATGCAGCGCGGTACGGCAGCGGGAAATCGCAAGAAAACAGCGCAGTCGGGCGGAGCGGACAGGGCAGGCTCGGCAAAGCAGGTTTTGGCAACACCTAGTGCGAGGGAGAACCCATGGAACTTGAAGATCTTTCGATCGTTGAAAAGGCGGCGATGCTGTCCGGCGGATCCGAATGGGATTCGCGCGGCAACGATCGCGCCGACATTCCCGGCTTCGTCATGAGCGACGGTCCACACGGCGTGCGCAGGCAGCTTGGCGAAGGCGACCACCTCGGCATCGGCGCATCCAAGCCGGCCACCTGCTTCCCGACCGCCTGCACCGTGGCCAACACCTGGGATCCGGCGCTCGCCGAAGAGATGGGCGAGGCGCTCGGCAAGGAAGCTCACGATCTCGACGTGAACGTGTTGCTCGGCCCGGGCATGAACATCAAACGCAACCCGCTGTGCGGACGCAACTTCGAGTACTATTCGGAAGACCCGATCGTCGCCGGCCGTATGGCCGCCGGCCTCATTCGCGGCATCCAGAGCAACGGCGTCTCCGCATGCCCGAAACATTTCGCGGTCAACAGCCAGGAGCTGCGCCGCCAGGCCAGCAACTCCGTGGTGGACGAACGCACCATGCGTGAACTGTACTTGACCGGTTTTGAAATCGCCGTGCGCGAGGCCAAGCCGATGAGCATCATGACCTCCTACAACGAGGTCAACGGCGTCTACGCCCACGAAAACAAGCATCTGCTGCAGGAGATCCTGCGCGACGAATGGGGCTTCGACGGCATGGTCGTCTCCGATTGGGGCGGCTCCAACTCCGCCGTCGCAGCCGTCAAAGCCGGCGGCTCGCTGGAAATGCCGTCGCCAGGTTTCACCTCCGTGCGCGAGCTGGAAGGTGCGGTCAAAGCGGGCACGCTCGCCGAGGCGGACATCAACAAGCGTGCCGCGGAAGTCGCCAAAATCGCGGCGGCGACCAAGCTCGTCGGCGTCGGCCGCGACGATCTGCTGTCGGACGACATCGCGAAGGCGCACCATGATATCGCCAGAACGGTCGCGGAACATTCCAGCGTGCTGCTGAAGAATAACGCCGCCACGCTGCCGCTCAAGCCGGGCACTCGCGTGGCCGTCATCGGAGATATGGCCGCGACCGCACGCTATCAGGGTTCCGGCTCATCCAAGGTGAACGCCACCAAGGAGGAGAACATCCTCGACGAGGTCAAGAACGCCGAAGGACTGGTATTGGCCGGCTACGAGCAGGGTTACGACCGCCAAGGCAAGCCGGATGAGGTGCTGCTGAACGACGCCGTCGCGCTCGCCAAGAAGGACGCCGTGGATGTGGTGCTGGCCGTCGTTGGCCTCGACGAACGCAGTGAATCCGAAGGCCTTGACCGATCCACCATGGCGATTCCGCAGGTGCAGAACGATCTCGTAACGGCGTTGGCGAAGACCGGCAAACCGGTGGTGATCGTGCTCGTCGCCGGTTCCCCGGTGGAATTGCCGTGGTTCGACGATGTTGCGGCCATGCTGTACGTAGGATTGTCCGGTCAGGCCGGCGCTTCCGCCACCGTGCGTGCGCTGATCGGCGAAGTCAACCCATCCGGACATTTGGCCGAAACCTGGCCGATGCAATACGAGGATTGCCCAAGCTCCGGCTGGTATCCGGCCATTGGGCGTGACGCGATCTACCGCGAGGGCCCGTTCGTCGGCTACCGCTATTACGAGACCGTGGGCGTGCCCGTACGTTTCCCGTTCGGCTACGGTCTGAGCTACTCCACGTTCACGTACAGCGCGATCACCGCCACCGCGACCGGTGTGGATTTCGTCGTCACCAATGATTCCGATGTCGCCGGCTCCACCGTGGCCCAGTTGTATGTGCGCGCGCCGCAGGGTGGCGTGCTCCATCCCGACCGTGAGCTGAAGGGCTTCGTCAAGGTAGAGTTGGCCGCGCATGAAAGCAAGAGTGTGCATATCGATTTCGACCGCTACACGTTCCGTCATTTCGATGTTGCCGCCAATGCATGGAAGACGGAAAGCGGCGAATGGACGCTGCTGGTCGGCGACAATGCGGAGCATTTGCCGCTTGCGATTCCTCACACCGTGGCCGGCGATTGCACGACCGCCGATTGCGCCGCCGATCCCGCGCTCGGCCACTATCTGACCGGCCGGGTCAAGGACGTGACCGACACCGAAATGGCCGTGCTGTTCGGCCATGAGGTGCTTGCCCACGGCAAGCCGACGACGTTCGGCGTCAACGATCCGATCATGTCGTGGGTGGATTCCAAGGGCTTCGTGGCGCGTACCGTCGCCAAGACACTGACCAAGCGCGAAGCGAAGATCCGCCAGAAGACCGGCTCGCCGGATCTGAACACCCTGTTCATCCTGAACATGCCGCCTCGCGCCATGAGCAAGATGACCCAAGGCATGGTCGACTCGGCGATGGTCGACGCCATCGTGAACATCGCCAACGGGCATACCTTCCGCGGATTGGGCGGCGTGATCGCCGGCTTCTTCCGCAACCAATCCGCCAACAAGCGCACCGCAAAGGAGCTGAACCATGACTGACAACAATGCTGCGAAGCCGGCCGAAACCGCTGCCGGCGAGAAGAAGGCCGGACCGATTCGCCAGTGGATCAAGGATCATCCGAATATCTGGGAGTTCATCCTGTTCAATGTGCTGTCGAACATCTCCACCATCACCCGTTTCGTGGTGACGTGGATCGGCACCGCCATCTTCATCAGTGGCATGGGCCTGACGCAGCCGTTCCACTTCCTGATCTTCAACTACGACACTCAGGGCAACGGTCTGGGCGGCTTCCTCACCTTCCTGCTTGCCGAGGTGCTCGCCCAGGTGGTGAACTTCTTCGTGCAGATGAAGTGGGTGTTCAAGTCTGACTCCAGCTTCAAGGATGCCGCTTGGAAGTACGTGATCCTCGCTGTGATCATCGTGGTTGTGAACCTTGTGCTGCCGGGCTATGTGACCGGTCTGTGCCAGGGTTGGGGCATGGGCGCTGGCATTGCTGGCACCATCGCTTCCGTGGTCAACACCCTGCTCGCCGTGATCGTGAGCTACCCGCTGCTCAAGTTCTGGGTTATGCCGAAGAACAAGTCCAAGGAGACGGCCAAGTAACCCTTCATAGCTGACTTCTTTTTCTTCCCTTCCTCAACCCGCCCGGTCTTCCCCCTTTTTCCGGGCGGGTTTTCTTATGCCCTTTTTGCTGCTTTCTTGTGATTTCTCAATATCGAAAGTGTAATCGTCAGCAGTGCTGTCGGCGTAAAATCGAAAACGAGATTGGCGTAAACTTGAAAGTCAAAACAGCGTAAAATCGAAAATGAGATTGGCGTAAACTTGAAAGTGCGGAATGATGAGTGATTTGGCGAGGTCCTAAAGCTTCGTCAACCATTAAACGGGGTCGTTCTCTTCCTCTCTTATCGTCTCGTTGGAGAAGCCCCGCGTTGGTGCGGGGCTTCTTTTGTTTTCCGCAAGCACAATATCGGCTTGTAATGTCTGTTTGTAGCATCGATCGCAATATTCGATCGTAATATGAGATGGATAGTGAGATTCCAGTATTGAGATCATCGCATATCGGCAGGTGAAACGGATTCGTCCATGCTTGCTTCTTCGGGTAGGTCAACAGGTAAATTGTTGATTCATGGAATCTCTTGAATTGCCACAGATGGATCCCCGTGTGCTGAAAGCAACTTCCGTGAAGGCCGAAGATCCGGCTGCCTCATCTCCGGAGCCGCATGCGCTGAAAATCACCGCCGCAAGCTCGAATCCAAAGATGTTCACCCTGCCGTGGGAAAAGCCGCTGGCTACTTGGCCGGAAGACCTGCTGGCCAATCTTCCGCGTGGTATTTCCAGGCATGTGGTGCGTTTCGTGCACGTAGGCGACGAAGTGTACGCCATGAAGGAAATCACGCGCAATGTGGCGGAACGAGAATACGAGCTGCTGCGTCGCCTGCAGAAGCTGGAACTGCCGACCGTGCAGCCGATCGCCGTGGTCACAGGCCGTCATAGCCGTGAAGGCGAGCCGCTGGAAGCGATCCTTGTCACCAAGCATTTGAAGTTCTCACTGCCGTATCGTGCGCTGTTCGCGCGTAATCTGCGCCCTGATACCGCGGAACGACTGATCGACGCGTTGGCCGTGCTGATGGTGCGTTTGCATTTGGCTGGCTTCTATTGGGGCGATGTGTCACTGTCGAACGTGTTGTTCCTGCGCGACGCCTACGCGTTCTCCGCATTTTTGGTTGATGCGGAAACCGGTGATCTGCAGATTAATCTGACGGAAGGCCAGCGCGAGTACGACGTTGATTTGGCTCGTACGAACATTATTGGCGAATTGATGGATCTTTCGTCCGGTTCGCTGCTGCCGAGCGGTGTTGACGAAATTGCGATCGGCAACCGTTTGGTGGATCGTTACCATTCGCTGTGGAGTGCGCTGACTGATACCGACAAGTTCGGTCCGGACGAAATGTGGAAGATCGAGAAGCGCGTCAACAAGCTCAATGAGCTTGGTTTTGATGTGGATGAGCTGGAGATGAAGACCGCTGAGGATGGCAAGCGTGTGCTGGTGCGTCCGCGTGTGGTCGATGCCGGCTATGCGAATCGTAAGTTGCTGCGATTGACTGGTCTTGATGTGCAGGAGAATCAGGCTCGTCGACTGTTGAACGATTTGGATGCTTACCGCGCTTCGACATGGCGTGATGGTGAGGATCTTGAGATTGTCGCCACTGATTGGATGCGCGAAGTGTTCGAGCCGACCGTGCGCATGATTCCGCGCGAATACCGTTCGCAGATCGAACCGGCACAGTTCTTCCATGAGGTGCTTGACCACCGTTGGTTCCTGGCCGAGAAGGCGGGTCATGATGTGCCGATGGCCGAGGCGGTGCAAAGCTATGTGGAGAAGGTGCTTCCGCAGTACAAGCTCACCACGAAGGATGTGGACGCGTTGAACGCCGAAGCCGATTCCGGTGTGATCGACGACGAATACACCTACGACGATCCCGACGACGGCTACAACCCCGACGACGATCCCGACGCAGCTGTATGGGCACATTGATAGAAAAAGCTCCACTGGAGCTTTTTCTATCAATGTGCCCTGAGACGAGGCGATAGCCGCGCCGAAGGCAGTATTGAGCCTGCGCGTAGCGCAGTCCTTAATTGCAGGGCAGAGCCGTTAAGCGGAGGACCACTAATAATCCTCCGCTTTTTGTTATCCCTTCACACCCCTCACTTTCAAAACTCAAAAAAATTTTGACTTTTGAAAGTGAGAGAACGTGTTGCGAGAGATCGTTGGCGGGGGAGTGGGTCTGCGGTAAGCGCAAAATCAATCCAAGTACAGATTTGCGCAACAAAATGAGCGGATAATCCGTATGGACTATCCGCTCATAATCATTTCAGACGTGCCGCTTTGCTGTATTTACTTCTGCAGTTTCGCCGTGCTTACTTCCTGTCGCTTCGTGTTGATTACTTCGCTTCAGCGGCGGCACCGGCTTCGCGGCGGGCACGTGCGACGGAATACAGCGTGATGCCCGCTGCAACGGAAGCGTTCAGCGATTCGACCATGTTCGACATTGGGATGCCGGCGATGGAATCGCATGTCTCGCGTACGAGACGGCTCAGGCCGTTGCCTTCGGAACCGAGCACCACAACCAGCGGATCGGTTTCGAAACCGGTTTCGCCAACGAGGGCGTCGCCGCCACCGTCAAGGCCGACGCTGTAGTATCCGCGTTCCTTCAGGCTTTCAATGGCTTTGGTGAGGTTCACCACGCGGGCGACTGGCATGTGCGCGGCTGCGCCTGCGGACACCTTCCATGCGGCTGCGGTGACCGAAGCGGAACGACGTTCCGGCAGGATCACGCCGTTGGCGCCGAATGCGGCTGCGGAACGGATGACTGCGCCCAGATTCTGCGGATCGGTGACGCCGTCAAGCGCGATGAACAGCGGACGTGCCGCAATGCGTGCGCTTGCGGAGTTGGCCGCTTCCATGGCACGAGACTTCTTGTCCGCGCGTTCCACCAGCTCGGCGAGCGAGGAATACTGGAACGGCTGCGCCTTCATCACCACGCCCTGATGGTTGGAGGAGCGTGCGATACGGTCCATTTCCAGTCGGTCGGCTTCCATGAGGTTCAGTCCGTGAATACCGGCGAGACGAATGATTTCGCGCGTGCGATCGTCGTGCTCGATGCGTGCGGCCACATACAGCGTGCTCGCGGGCACGCCGCAGCGCAACGCTTCGAGAACGGCGTTGCGACCGATGACGAGATCGTCGGATTCTGAGCTGAACTTTGCCGCGCGACGGCGTGCCGCCAGTCGCGGATCAGCCATCTTACGACGATTGGTAGCCTGCTTTTCCTTGTAAGCCTTGTGATATACGCGATCTTCGGCCTTGGGGGTCGGTCCCTTGCCCCTCAGCGCGTTACGATGCTTTCCACCCGACCCCTTGGTCGGTCCTTTTTTCATTGCCATAGTTGTCCATTGTCCCAGCA
>OIBE01000234.1_pt1 | contig 16880 bp, 10 predicted proteins | sample 1580961 | NCBI WGS metagenome assembly OIBE01 (sample SAMEA3882550, study PRJEB24775) | human gut metagenome | biome: human-associated habitat; feature: intestine environment; material: feces | place: Netherlands | collected 2009/2010
TGGGCGGCACCCGCCTCGAGTGAGCGGGCGTTGAGCGCGTCGGCGCGGCGCTCGCGAATTGCAGCATGAGCATCCTGGCGGGCAGCACGGTCAGCAGAATCCGCCGCTGCCACGCGCACGCGGTCGCCGATAGCGCCGGCATTTTCGGGCGCCGCGGTCAGCGACTCCTCAAAGGTAATGCCCTCGTCGCCAAAGGTGAGCTCCATCGACTCGCGCGCACCGCGGTCGGGGATGGCAAACACGCAGGCATAGCGCTTGCCCACGACCTCCTGAATGCGCGTCATAAAGCGGTTGTCCGAGCCCGCAATGGCCGGCTGCTCAATCTTGAGCTCGGCCGTCACCGCACCGCCGGCACGAATGAGGCTCACGTAGTTCAGGCGCTGCTGGGCACCAAAATCGAGCTGCTGGGCACGTACATACAGGCCATCCAGTCGGTCAATCCCCGCCTCGCCGGCACGCGCCTCGATATCCTCGTAGGCGCGCAGGCAATCGTCGAACAGTGAGCGCGGCTCGGACAGAACCACGAGCGCCTTTCCGCTCACGTGTGCCAGCGGGCTCACGGTCTGACCGTACATCACCGGCAAAAAGCGGTCGAGCTCGGGCGTGACGATACGTGCATCCACCATCTCGAGCAGCGCCGCCAGCTTGCTATCGTCCTGGCTGGCGCGATAGAGCGCCACATGCATGTTGTGAACGGCATCGTCGGTAAGCGCCAGCTCACGGCAGGGGAAGATCTCGATACTGTCCTCGTTGCCGATGGTTTGACCCGTCGAGCTCACCATGCGGCGAATGCGGTCGATCTCGTCGCCAAAGAACTCGATGCGCACGGGTGCCTTTTCCTGCGCGGGGAACACCTCGACGGTGTCGCCGTGCACGCGGAACAGGCCGGGCGCGTCGGCGGCGCCGGCATTGGTGTAGCCCATGCCCACCAGGCGCTGCGGCACCTCGTCAAAAGGAATCTCCTCGCCCACCGCAAAAGTGGTGGACTCCCAATAGCGACTCTCGACCGGCGGCACGCAGCGCAGCAGCGCGCGGGCCGAGGCAACCATGATGCAGTTGTCCCCGCGCACGATGCGTCCCAGAGCCTCGCAGCGCTGCGCCACCACGGCGTCGTCGGGCGCCTGCTCGCGCCACGGATAGTCCTTGCGCTCGGGAAAACGGCACACGTGCGCCAGGCCCACGTAGGCGGCAAGGCTACGTGCGGCGCGATCGGCCGCATCCTCGCCACTCACAATGTAGACCGTCGGGCGCGGACGGCGCGCAAACTGGGCGGCCGCCATAAGCGTGCGACCCGACTGCGACACGGCCAGCGTCACGTCCTCGCCGGCATCGAGCCCGGCCTCGACGGTCTGCAGTGCCTCGGCAGTGTAGAGCTGCGCGGCTATACGGTGAATGAGCATGCTGTTCCTCCGGCATTGCAACGCCAAAAGCCCGCCGGGGCAAGCTCGGCGGGTCGTACGTCAAAGTTCATTGACGTTTATGGTACCGCACGGTCCCGTGACCAAAAGCCAAAGCGACATCATGCCAAATGTTGCCCACAACGGTCTTGACAACGCGTTTTCCCAGCTTATTAATCCGCTCTCCGCTTTTTGATTTGCTGTCTTCCGGCAGCGATTTACACCGTCCGCGCCCCCTGGCGAGCATTTCGAGCTGCAAAGCGCCTATAATTGACCATGCTTACGTATTCAATGTCACTTTTTGAGGAGGGGGGGGGTAAAAACAAATGGCCGACACTCCATCTTGTGCACTGTACGCCGGGCTTAAGTCACTCGGTCGCATCAACAACGGTAACGCCGCGCAAATTCTCATGGCCGGCAACGCCCGTTACGGTGGACGCCTCATCTCCGAACGCTTGACGGTCCCGTCGTTTATCTCGCGCGAAATCGTTCACGCCAAACCCGGTGACCTTCCCGAGCCGCTGTTTAAGCCCTTTGAACAAAGTGCGCGCCAGATACTCAACCTCATCATGCAAAACCGAGGCTCCGACCCCCAATCGCTGAGCAAGGTCGCTAAACGCTATATGGAATCGTGCGTCCCAGACATGCAGGATGCCCTTACTAATTGCGGCGTCGACGGCATGCTCTTTAGAAACGGCGTCGAGCGCATCGAGACCGCTAACGATAGTGACATCAAAGATCGCCTCTACATCCATCTGGTCTTTTTTATCGTTACCGGCTGCCTTGGCGACCCCGCCCGCGCCATCGAACACACCGAGTCCTTTGTGTCCGACCAGATGCTCTCAACACTCGGCACGGTCGAGACGACCGTCACCTCGTTTTTCTCGACAACCGCGCGCCCCATGGGAGACATTCGCCTGGGGCTGCTGCGCGTCGTGGGCAACTCGGCACGACCGCCGCTGCGCCCCCTTACAACGGACCCGGTGGGCAGCATTATCGGGTCGCTGACGGGCGACGAGAACGCCATCACCGACGTCGATTCCGATGTCTCGCGCCAGCACCTGCGCATTTGGTTCCAAGACGGGCACTGGCTTGCGCAGGGCCTCGACTCCACCAACGGATCTTTTTTGATCTCGGGCGTCGACCGCTGCCGACAGCCTATCGAGCCGCCCAGACGCGACCGCCCCGCCAACTTTGCCAACACCCCCGTTGAGATTCACAACGGAGACACGCTTTGCTTGGGCGCCACGACGCGTTTTTTGGTCATTCGCATCACAGACTAGTTCATACACACATCATCGACGCACAAGGTGCCGTTATTTGCATCAACCACTGCAAATAACGGCACCTTTTCGATTAAGGCAACGGTTGCGCTACCTTTTCACTAACATTATTGTTACGCATTTTATTCTCGAAAGGATCGCCCCGTGACGTACGACACGGACATGAATATCATCGCGTTGTCTCCCTTTGAACCAAACGCCATGTTTGCGACCACCGAAGACCCCGATGCCATTCGCCGCTTTACCACCCTGTTGGATTGCGGAGCAGTCGGCGGAGGCTCCCACCATCTTCGCAAGGTCGCCAACACCGAGGGCGAGACCTTTGCGCTCAAGACGCTTTGGCCCCTCGGCAGTTGTGAGGAAAACGGCCCCGCCATCACCCCTTCAGACATCAAGACGCTTACCGAGGAATATCGCAACCTTGCAGCCGTCTCACTGTTGGGCGGCTTTCCCAAAACCTATGGCTACGGTTATACCGGCAACACGCCGGTCATCCTTATGGAGTGGATTGAGGGCCTGCCCCTTCGCGATGCCGCGGCAGAGCTAACCGACCCCGCCGAGGGCGGCCACATTCCCGCAAACACCGTCGCCGCAATCGGAAAACGCCTGGGAGAGATTCTCCTGGGTGCCCAAAAGCTCGATGCGCCGTTTGTGCACCGTGATATCTCCTTGCGCAATATCATCATTCGCACAACGCGCCGGCCCCTTGCCCAGCAGATTGCACACTGCAGTTTTGACCTTTGCCTGGTCGATCTGGGCAGCTCGAGCATCAAGCGCTCGGACCCCTCGTTTACCATGTCCACCGGCATCTGGCGCAACGGCACCCCCGAGTTCGCCCCGCCCGAGATGCTCTCCAACGATATCCCCGAGCTGGCGCCGCTTCGCACGTCGCCCAGCATCGATACATATGAGCTCTGCAGCGTGCTCTACACGCTCTATGCCGGTCATACGCCATATCGCCTAAACGAGCATATGGACCAGTCTCCCTACCTGTATAAGATCGAGCACGAGCCCGAGCCGCTCGAGGCGCGCTTACCCGGCGACCAAAAGCTTGTCGATGTCATCATGAGCGGCATCCATAACGAGCAGTCCCAGCGCGCGCCGCTGTCTACGATTGTCAGCAAGCTCGATGCCTGGATTAAAGACATCGATTTTGAGCCGCGCACGCCGCTGCCCGCCCCGATCGACTTTAGCCAGCAACCGAAGCCTTCCGGCTCCGACAAGGCTCAGACGCGTCACCCGGTCATCTCGCGTCGCGCTGTGCTCGCGCTCGGCGGCGTCTGCGTTGCCGGCATCGCAGCTTCTGCCCTTGCCACGGGGTGCTGGGGGCTCATCGACCTGGCGCACGGCATCAAGCCGTCACTCGACGATTACACCTGGGAAGAACTCGCCCTGATCTCCCGCAAAATCCAAGAGACATCTACCAACAAAAAGGCGCTCGAGATTGCCGAAACCTACCACCTGGTAAACAGCAAGCAGTCGCTCGAAAACGAGAACACCAAAACCGTCAGGCTTTCCGACGGGATCACCAAGGCACAAGTCCAGATCGTGGGCTTTAAGGCAGACACGCTCACCGATGACGGCCTCCCCGCGGGCATCACCTTTATGTTCCGTACCCCCATCGCCATGCGCGCCGTAAATGACAGCGCCGCTACGGGCGGTTGGGAACAATCGTCGCTTCGCGAATGGTTGGCGGACAAGGGCATGGCTACGCTGCCCGACGATCTCCGTAATCAGATCCGCCCGGTGCGAAAGCTTACCAACAACACCGGCGCCACTAAAGACGTCTCCAGCATCACCGCCACCGACGACATGCTCTTGCTGCCGTCCATGAGCGAGCTGTGCGGCTACCAAGCGCCCGAAACGTTCGCAGAAGGCTGCGAGTACCTTTCTGGCCTCTACAGCGGAGAAGGCGAGCAGTACCAGCTCTATCGCGAGCAGAGTGTGAGCGGTCTGACCACCAATGATGCGATGATCCGCACCGTCGCCGGCCAAAAGATCTGCTACTGGGAGCGCACCCCCAGCGCCGACTGCAGCGAGGGCGCCAACTCGACGTACTTTAACCGCGTTGGAAAAGACGGCGACGTGTTTAGCTGGGCAACGCCCGGAAACAAACCGGACCAAATGACCTATGTCCTGCCCGGCTTTTGCATCTAACACCTTCACCGGATACCAGAAAGGAGCCTCGCATCATGCGTGCGGAAACACCTTCCGAAGTGCTCTTTGATTTCCTTAAGTGCGACCTGCAGATCAATAATCGCGAAGCGGCGCGCATCTTGACTTCGGACAAGCCGATGGGCTCCAAACCGGCCCCATGGTTTCGCATTGCCGAAAAGACGTTTCTATCGCGACGCGTAGTGCACGTCGTTCCGGGTACCGACAAGATCGACCCCGAGATGTTTGCCGATTTTTCGCAGAGCGTCCAGAACTTGGCCGCCGCTGTAAAAATCGGCAGCGGCAGCAGTCCAGCTGCCGCCAACGCTCGCCAGCAAGCCATAGCGACCCGCACCCTTGAGCGTATGGCAAAATCGCTCGATTACTGGGGGCTCGATGCCTCCATCCTGCGCAATATCTTTGACCGCATCGCCGTCACGCCGGGCCTCAAGCAAAGCGACCGGCGGCTTTTGGAGCTCCTTGCGCTAACGGTCTGCGGATGCCTGGCCGATCCCAATGTCGCCGCCTCCGAGGTCAAGGACTTTGCCATAACGCGACTATCCCAGACCTTTGGCACACTCGAGACCGCCGAGGCCGCCCAGGTGCAGGATACCAACCACAAGGTCAACGAGCCTCCTGCAAAACTGGGGCTGCTCAGGCTTGCGAAAGACGGCTCGGCCTTGCCGCCGATCTATCCCTTGAGCCTCGATCCGGAGGGCACGGTTTTAGGCTCGTTCGCACACGACCGAAACAGCATCACCAACGTGGGTCCCGATGTATCCCGCCGGCACCTGCGCGTGGCGTTTTCTAACGGCACATGGCTCGCAAGCGGCCTTCACTCCACCAATGGAACGGTGCTGGTGACACGCAGCGGCGCGACCACCGTTATCGAAAAGCCACGCTCGCTGCGCACCGCCGGTGACGAGGACAAGCAGATTCCTATCCACGACGGCGACCTGCTCAAGCTGGGCTCCTCGACCGATTTTTTGGTGCTGAAGATCTCCTCAAACGTACGCGCGCTGGCCTAGGGCTGAGCTCGCCCAATAAGAATCAACGCAAAAGAGCGCCGCTGCACACATCGCAGCGGCGCTCTTTTCCATGACGTGGACATCTAAAAACGGATGTAGGAGCCGACAAAACTCACGCAAGATAATTCAAACATAAAAGCCGCGTGGGGGTCAGGTCCCCACGCGGCTATCAGGTTTGGGCTAATTAAGCCCGGAAGTAAACACTAGAAGTGATTAGTGCTCGCGACGCTTGGTCATGTACATGCCCACAGCGACAGCCACGGCGCCGGTAAGGGCGGCAGCGGAGGTCACAACAAAGGTCGGGTCACCAGTGGTAGGAAGGGCAGCGGCGTTCTTCTTGGCCTTAGCCTCGTCCTTCTTGTCAGCAGCAACCTGCTTCTTGCCATCATCCTTCTTCAAAGAATCGGACTTGGGGGTCTTAGCGGTGAAGAAGGCGTAGACAGTGGTGTCCTCGGTGATAGGAGTAGAGAAGTCAAACTTCTTGAAGGACTCCTTGGAAGAAGACCAGCCGACAAAGTTGAAGCCATCAACGGAAGGATCGCTGGGCTGAGCAACAGTCTTGCCGTCCTCGACCTCAACAGTGGTGGTGGAACCATCAACATAGAAATTGACCTTGTGGGTCTGGACAGCAGGCGTCTCGTTCTTGGTCCACTGGGCGTAGAACGTCACGTGGTCGCCGCCGCCCTGGACGGGCTTGCTGAAGTCGACCGGGTCGGTACCCTTGGAGTCATAGGTCCAGCCGGCGAAGGTGTAGCCCTCGCGAGTCGGGGCCAGGGGCTGGCGGGCGACGCCGTCGCCGTCGGTAACGCCCTGGAGCGTCTCGTTGCCGTCGAAGAACGTGCCGCCGTTGGCGACGTAGAGGACGTCGATGGAGTTGTCCTCGACAACCATGTCCCACTGGGCGAACAGGGTGGCGTGGTCGCCGCCGCCGACCAGCGGCTTGCTGAAGTCGACCGGGTCGTTACCGTCGCGGTCGTAGGTCCAGCCGGCGAAGGTGTAGCCCTCGCGGGTCGGGGCCAGGGGCTGGCGGGCGACGCCGTCGCCGTCGGTCACACCCTGGAGAACTTCGTTGCCATCAGCGAAAACACCACCGTTGGCGACGTAGAGAACATCCTTCTCATTGTTAGCAAGCTCTGCCCACTGTGCGTAGAACGTAACGTGCTGACCGCCACCCTGGACGGGCTTGGTGAAGTCGACAGGCTCGGTGCCAGCAGCATCGTAAGTCCAACCGGTAAAGGTGTAGCCCTCGCGGGTCGGGGCCAGGGGCTGGCGGGCGACGCCGTTGCTGTCAGTGACACCCTCCATGGCCACATTGCCATCGGCGAAGGCGCCACCATTGGCAACATAGAGAACAGCCTTCTCGTTGTTCTGCTTCCACTGGGCATATACGGTCGCGTGGCCGCTGCCCGCAACGATAGCCTGCGTGAAGTCGACGGGGTCATTTCCGTCGCGATCGTACGACCAACCAACGAAGTCATAGCCCTCGCGGGTCGGCTGGAGCGGCAGGCGTGCAATACCGTCGGTATCGGTTACGCCCTGCATAGTTTCGTTGCCGTCGAAGAACGTACCGCCGTTGGCGACGTAGAAGATATCGACAGTCTTGTCCTGCTTCGCAGGCGTCCAAGCGGCGAAAAGGGTCACATTCTTGCCGCCACCGACAATCGGCTGGTTGAAATCAACCTGGTCGGTTCCATTGCTGTGATAATACCAACCGGCAAACACGTAGCCATCACGCGTGGGGGCAAGCGGTTGGCGCGCAATACCGTTGCTGTCAGTGACACCCTCCATGGCCACATTGCCGTCGGCGAACTGACCGCCATTGGCAGCGTAGGTCACATGAAGCACCTTCGAGGGAGCCTTAGTCCACTTGGCGTACAGCATAAAGTTAGCTGCACCGCCCTGAAGGGGCTGTGAAAAATCGACAGCCTGGGTACACGTGCTGTCATAATACCAACCGTCAAAGACATATCCATCGCGAACCGGAGAATCCTTGAGCGGATTAATCTCGCCGTTCTCATTCGTTTTATGATCCATTGAGATGGGGCTTCCGTCAGCAAAAGTGCCCCCGTTTGCATAGAAACTAACCGTCTTTACGCCAGTGGCGGCAGCAGCCGCTTCCCCACTCGTGTTCTGGGCAGTCTCCGCCGCGATAGCAGCAACCGGCGTGGAGCTGAGCACCATACTCAAGCTCAGACCGGCTGTGATAGCAGCGTTAAGCTTCCTATTCATGTGGTCGTCCTTTCCCGACTTGCTTCTTCGCGACCACTTCGCAGAAGCAGACATTTGAATTGTATCATCTATTCAAGCAGAGAAAACACTAAAAAGGTTGCGCAACCAGGCTATATCTAAGGTTTGAGACTTTTTTTTCAAAAAAAGTTTGCAAAAAGCTATTGCACCACCCGTACGCTGGGGCAAAGGTCTGCCAGCGGACACTCGTCGCACTTGGGCTTACGGGCATCGCAGATCTCGCGGCCAAAGGTGATCCACTGGTGGTTGACCGATTCCCAATACTCGTGCGGCAAAATCTTGAGCAGATCTTGCTCGGTCTTGAGCGGCTCCTTGGCATGCGTCTTGGGGCTCAGCATCAGGCGGTGCGCGATGCGGTTGACGTGCGTATCGACCGCGATGCCCTCGACGATGCCAAACCCCACGTTGAGCACGATGTTCGCCGTTTTGCGCCCCACGCCCGGCAGTTTGACGAGCTCCTTCATGTCGGCCGGTACCTCGCCACCGTAATCGGCAACGATCATCTGCGCGGCCTCCACGGCGTGCTTGGCCTTACTTTTATAAAAGCCGAGTGACTTAATGGTATCGGCCACATCGGCCACGCTCGCCTGTGCCATGGCCTCGGGCGTGGGCCACTGGGAAAACAGCTTCGGCGTCACCTTGTTGACCTGCGCGTCGGTCGTCTGCGCCGAGAGCAGCACCGCGATGAGCAGCCTAAAGGGATTCTCGTGGTCCAAAAAGCACTCGACCGGGCCATAGCGACGGTTGAGGCGCTCGCACACCTCAACGGCGCGCTCGCGTTTGGCGGCATTGGTCTCGCGTGGCATAACGACTCCTCGGCTCAGCGGCATAACAAACTTCTGGGCACGATTGTCCCACGTATGGGGTCTTTACGCCTCCAAAAATGCGCCGGTCTGGCGGCCCCACAGGCTTGCGTACTCGCCGCCCGCCTCGACAAGCTGCGCATGCGTACCGTCCTCGACAATCTCGCCGTCCGCCAGCACCACGATGCGGTCGAGCGCCGCCACGGTGGACAGGCGATGTGCCACCACAATGGAGGTGCGGCCGCGCATCAGGTTCTCGAGCGCCTCCTGCACCAGCGCCTCGGACTCACTGTCCAAGGCAGACGTCGCCTCGTCGAGCACCAAAATCGGCGCGTCGGTCAGGATGGCGCGGGCGATGGCCACGCGCTGGCGTTGGCCGCCCGAAAGCTTAACGCCGCGCTCGCCTACCATGGTGTCAAAGCCACGAGGCAGGCGATCGATAAACTCCAGGGCATTTGCCAGGCGAGCCGCCTCGCGGATCTGCTCGTCGGTGGCGTCGGGGCGGCCGTAGGCGATATTCTCGCGAATGGAGCGATGGAACAGCAGCGCCTCCTGCGGCACGTAGGCAACCTGGCGGCGCAGGCTCTGCTGCGTACAGCGCGAGACGTCCTGGCCGTCCACGAGCACGCGGCCGCCCTGTACGTCGTCCAGGCGCAGCAACAGCTTGGTGAGCGTCGTCTTGCCCGAGCCCGATTTGCCCACCAGGCCCACGCGCTGGCCCGCCGCCACATGGAGCGTCAGGTCGTTGAACACGCGCTCGCCCGCCGCGGCGTCACGGTATGCAAAGCTCAGGTGCTCAAAATCAATCGCACCCTCGCCCACCTTGAGCTCGGGGGCGTTCTCGTCGTCTGCCACCAGACGCGGCTCGTCCAGTACGCGTGTCATCTCGGCTGCGTCGCCCAGCGCGCGGTTGATGCGCTGCATCATGGAGCTCACGTAGTTCAGACGCATAGTGAGGTTGTACGTATAGGTAAAGATCATGACGAGCGCGCCGGCCGAGATGCCAAACCACGCGTTGCCGCCCGCGACGAACACGCTCACCACGGCCATGGTGATGACGATAAGGCCCGAGGTCGTAAAGTTGCGTTGCATCATGGCGTGCATCGAAACCGTCTCGGCGTCGCGCGCGGCGCGGTCGGCAGCATCGAACAGGTCGCGCTCAAAGTCCTCGCGCCCACAGGTCTTGACGGCCAGGATATTCGTGACCGCGTCGGACAGTACGCCCGACAGCTTGTTCTGCGCGGCGGACGTCGCGGCCGAAAGCGGCATGATGCGCTTGTACATAAGCCAGACAAACGCGATGTAGACGACCATAATGCCCACCAGGATCACGGTAAACGTCGGCACCACCGGAGCGAGCGCCGCTACCGTGCAGACAACCGAGGTGATGGTGGGAATGAGCGAATACACCGTTACGTCCACCAGACCCGTGTAGCCGCTCATAAAACGGCTCGTCTGGCTCACAAGCGATCCGCCAAAGCGGCTGGTGTGGAATGTCATGGATTGATTGGAGAGCGTGTCGAAGCACAGGCGCGCCAAGTGATAGTTGCCCGCAATCTCGAGCTTGTAGACGGTGTAGTCCTGCAGCTTGGAGAGGATTTGGCCCACTAGGTTAACGAGCACGAGCGCCAGAATGTAGGGACCAAAGACCTCAAACACCCGGTTGCCCGCCACGGGGCCGGCCTGGACGCGGTCGACGATAAGGGCCATCACGTAGGTGTTGGCAAACGTGAGCAAAAAGATATAGCCCGCCGACGAGAATACCGAGAGAAAGACAATCAGCGGCTGCGCGCGCGTGACATCCCAAAAACGCTTTAGAGTGCGACGCACAGTGGAGCGTTTGAGCGGACTGGTGCTTCTCTGAGACATGGGCTTCCTTTCGCGTCTGATAGGGCGAAACGCCATTGTTGCACATTGAAGCGCACTTCAGGCAAGCACGATGCAAAAAGCGCCCGCGCCGTGCTTGCGCAGGCGCTCCGCCGTCAGATGCAGCTAGTCCTCGTCTTTTTGGTCTGCGAGCAGCTCCGCGGATGTGAGTCCCAAAATCTCGTTGGCCTCCCGCGCGTCTTCCAGCGCGTCGATGTCTTTGAGCTTGCGCTCCATAACGTTGGTGCGCGTGGTGATGATGCCCTCGACTGTCTTTCCCGCGGTCTCGATCTGCTGCTGGGCGCGGCGCAGCGCCGCCTGATAGCGTGGCAGCTCGGCCTTGACGGCAGAGAGCACACGCAGCACGTCGTCGGTGCGTTTTTGCAACTTAAACGTCTGGTAGCTCATCTGCAAACTGTTGAGGATGGCCGCCATGGTGCTGGGGCCGGCAACGTTGACGTGATAGTCGCGGCCCAGGGTCTCGATAAGCCCGGGGCGGCTGACGACCTCGGCGTACAGGCCCTCAAACGGAACGAACAGAATGCCAAAGTTGGTGGTCGCGGGCACGCTCAGGTACTTTTCGCAGATGTCCTTTGCCTCACGCTTTACCATCGCATCGAGCGTCTTGCGCGCAGCGGCAACAGCCTCAGCGTCACCCGACTCCTGGGCGTCGAGCAGGTGCTCGTACGCGTCGCCCGGGAATTTGGAGTCGATCGGTAGCAGCACGGGATCGCCCTCGTCCACCGGCAGCTTGACGGCAAACTCAACGCGCTCCGAGGCGCCGGGCTTGGTGGCGACATTTTCCAGATACTGGTCGGGCGTAAGGATGTCCGCCAGGATCGCACCCAGCTGCACCTCGCCCAAAATGCCGCGCGCTTTTACATTGCCCAGCACGCGCTTGAGGTCGCCCACGCCGGTGGCAATGGACTGCATATCGCCCAAACCCTTGTACACAGCCTCGAGCTGGTCGCTCACCTGCCTAAACGATGCAGACAGGCGATCGTTGAGCGTGCGGGAGAGTTTCTCGTCCACCGTCGCGCGCATCTGATCGAGCTGCACGTTGTTGTCCTTGCGGATGGCGCCCAGCTGGGCATCGACCGTCTCGCGCACCTTGTCCAAGCGGCGCTCGATGCCCTCGCGGTTGGCACCGAGCTGCTGGGCCGTCTCGCGGCGCAGGTCATCCATACGGTCGCCAGCCTGCGAGAACTCACGCGCGATGGTCAGGTAGCGCTGCTGCTCTACGGCCGCATCGGTCGTCTGCTGCTGCGCGATGGCATTTGCCGTGCGGCGGGTTTCTGCCAACGCGACGTTGAGGGTGTCGAGCGCGTTGTTGGCCTGCTCGAGCGCAGCCAGCATCTCTGTCCCGCTATCGCCGCGCTCCCGCAGCTCGGCGCGAAGGCCCTTGAGCTGCAGGGCACAAGCCACAGCAACCCCCACCGCCACCAAGGCGATCACAACAAGCACGATATCAATAGCAGACATAGTCTCCGCCCAACAAACCCAATCGATCATCAATCAAAACCGCGATCAATCTTACCCCGCCACACGCACCGGGCGCTTCACGGCAATCGGGCAAATGGATTTGTGCCACATACATCAAAACGCTAACTCTCCCAGCCGGCGCGAATGGTTGTTACGACATCGCCTAGGCGCTGGCCGAGAGCTGCCAAGTGCTCAAGCACCTCGCTGGGCGAGGCGCCGTTGAGAATGCATGTGAGGGCATATGAGGCCAAGAAGATTGCCGCGAGCCCCAACGGGATCAGCACGATCATCGCCAGCGTACGCAGGCGCTGGGCCCAGCGACGGCGACGCGCACGACGCTTGTCGAACGCAAGCTCCTGCGCATATGAATCTTGCTGTACGGAATAGGCTCCTGGGTCCACCTCACCCGCAGACGATACCGCGGGCGCGGCGTTTTGCGCAGGAGGCTGGACGGCTGCCCCTTGCATTTGCATCTCGATAAGCCGTTGCTGTTGGCGCAACATGCGCTCGGCTTGTTGCTGCGGTGTCTCGAGAAACAGGTCCATGCTGGCCTCCTCAATCGGAGCATTCGACGCTTGCGCCCAGCATCCCGCACGATCGCAGCCGCGGCAACGAAATCCTCGGCAATAGCTGTAAAGATTCTTTTGTCAGAAAACTGTCGAAAAGCCCAACAACTCCCCTACCAGCACTTTCTTTGAGCTTTTTTCGCCAGCAATCTTTTGCCCTTCCGCTCTTGCGCCATCCGACCAAAACCTAACCAAAAGCTTGACGGAAATTGTGAAGACCGGGACCCCATACAAAAACGTGCCGCCCCAAAAGGGGCGGCACACAAACTTATTATCAGCTTTTCTGTAACGAGCATGCGACGACTCAACGCCGGGGCGCGGGGCGGGGAAACCTTTGCCTCGCGCGACCCTGCGAAGCCGTGAGCGAGGGGGAGAGGTTTCCCCGCCCTGCGCTCCGTGGTCGGTGAGGACAGACTACATGCCCGCGAGACCTCGGGCGGCGGTAGCACACATAAACGCCAAGGCCAGAATCACGAGCGAACCGGCAATGTCGGCCACCACGCCCGTAAAACGGCGCTCAAATAGCCAGCTCTCAAAGTGCGGGGCAACGTTGCGCCAAACACGCCACAACAAGATACCCATGCCGATGACGCCGGGAATATTGAGCAGCAAAATCTCGGAGCACAAGAGGCCAATCAGGTTTCCGGCGGCAAAGCCCGCATCGCCCTCGCAGTATTTGCGATAAATCATGTACAGCATGTACGCCACAAACGGCTGCAGGCACGCAGAGATAAACGTAACCACCATCGAGGGGTCCTGAGAAAAGACATCGGTGAGCTTATCCACGCTCGTGGCATCCTTAGAGGCCAGGAACAGGCCAATGACCACCACAGGCACCACGCCCAAAATGACCTCGACCATTGTAAACAGCTTGGCAGTCAGGTCCTCACTCGCCGAATTCAAATGAGGCGCCCACGCAGGATGAGCATGTGCCCCAACCTTCTTGTCCTTCTCGGTACGATCGGCCTTTTTGCCCTCAGGAACCCGACGACCAGGATCCTTGCGAGTCCCCGCCGCAGCCACCCGAGCCCGAGACTTCTTACCCATAAAAAACACCTCATCAGGTAGTAGATAAACTAAAAGCCGCCACCCAGTGTACCCCCTAACAAATAGTGCCGCCCCAAAAGGGGCGGCACGCAAACCAATCTATTAGCCAAAACTCGTTGGCAAGCCCGCGTCGTCAGACCCGCGGCGCATGCCTTTGCCTCGCGCGACCCTGCGAAGCCGTGAGCGAGAGGGAAAGGGATGCGCCGCGGGTCTGACGCCCGGAGCGGTGAAACCAGCAGTTGCCCTGCGAAGCCGTGAGCGAGGAGGGAAGGTAGTCCGGCCCTCCCGGCCCAGCTCACACTAGCGCCATGCGCTAGTAGTTCACCACCTGCTCCTCAAAGTACGCCTTCGGGTGGTTACAAACCGGGCACACCTCGGGCGCCTCGGCACCAACATGCAGGTGCCCACAGTTCAGGCACTTCCATACCTTTACGCCCTCGCGCTCAAACACCTCGCCCGACTCGATGCGCTCGACGAGCTTGTTGTAGCGCTCCTCGTGAGCCTTCTCCACGGCACCGACGCCACGGAACTTCTCGGCGATCTCGGCAAAGCCCTCCTCCTCGGCGGTCTTGGCAAACTCGTCATACATCGTGGTCCACTCGTAGTTCTCGCCCGCGGCGGCGTCGCGCAGGTTGTCCAGAGTGCCCGGAACGGCACCGTCGTGCAGGTACTTAAACCACAGCTTGGCATGCTCGGACTCGTTGCCCGCCGTCTCGGCAAAGATATTCGAGATCTGAACGTAGCCGTCCTTTTTGGCCTTGGATGCATAGTAGCGATACTTGGTGTGCGCCTGGGACTCACCGGCAAAAGCAGTCTCGAGGTTCTTCTTGGTCTGAGAGTTCTCAAAATCCATAGGTGTACTTCCCTTCAACACATGCCGCCCATAGGCTTTGAGCGGCCTTGTCTTTAGGATGCCCTCAAGCCGAGAATTTAAACCTTATAATCCTGTTCTTCAGATTCGAGCGAGCTATACACTCAGCCAACGATCGCCCTCGGAGCGGCAAAAGCCCTCGCGCTCCAGGTCGGCAAGAATACTTGCGACTAGCTCGCGCTCAACCGGCTCCCGGCCGGCTGCCGTCTCCATCTCGTTAACGCCTGCAACAGCTTCATCAACCGTAATGCCCGCAGGCTGCCCATCACGCGCCGCCAACAACATGCGCACGATGTGGGCGCGCTTTTGGCGACGCGAGCCCTCAAACTTGGACTGACGACTATAGCCCGCCGACCGCCTGGACGGATTGGGCAGCGTCTTTTTAAGATACGCGCCGTAATCCAGCAACGCGTAATACCACGCGCGCGGCGTATCGGCATCATCTTGAGGCACGGCAAAGGACGCGATCTCGTCCGCCGCCGCACCGGGGGCCGCCGGACAGGCGGCTTGAATCAGCGGCACCAGCTCGCGATCGGGAACGGCCGGCACATCGGGAAAGAAATGATGCAAAAAGACCGTGCGCACGTTGGTCTCCAGATACACGCCCGGAAGATCGAATGCAAACGAACGGATGCCCTGCGCCGTTGCCGGGCCAATGCCGGGCAGCGCGACCAAGTCACGCGTCTCACGCGGAAACTCCCCGTCCCAGTCCTCCACAACGCACTGTGCAGCCCTGTGAAGCGCCAGGGCGCGGCGATTGTAGCCCATCCCCTGCCACGCGTCCAAGACATCGGAAGGGGCGGCCTGAGCAAGCGCCTGGACAGTCGGAAAGCGATCGAGCCACGCCGACATGCGCGTCTCCACGCGCGGCACCTGCGTCTGCTGTAGCATGACCTCGGAGAGCCAAATGATATACGGGTCGCGCGTGCGGCGCCACGGAAGGTCGCGATAGCGCAGGACCCCTTCCGAACGAATCATCGAACGAAAGGGGTCCTGAATCATGACAATGCTCCTTATGCGGCGCTATTCCTCCCGGCAAGCATACGCGCAGGCGGTGTACTCGGGAAACGCATCGCGGTCGGCGAACTTGGGATCGACAGCCGGGAACTGGCGATGGGCGACGATATCGCCGAGCGAAACGGAATCGAGATAGTCGCGCATCAGCGCCTGGGCTCCGGCCCACAGGGGATGATAGCAGCACGTGCCCATGCGCGCACAGTCGCCATCGGGGGCGGTACAGTCGTTCATGACCATGGGACCCTGAACGGCCTCTACAACCTGACGAATCGTGACATCGTCGGGGCTCACCTTAAGGCGCATGCCGCCATGAACACCACGCAGACTCTCCACAATGCCAGCCTGAACCAAACCGTGCTGAATCGAGCGGGCAAACGAATACGGAACATTGACCTCTTCGGCAGCAGTGCGAACAGAAAGCAACCGCTCCGGCTCCTCGGCAAGCATCGCAAGCATGCGAAGGGCATAATCAGTCTTCCTCGATATGTCCATGTTTCCCCTTTCAAGGAATACGAACAGCTCGAACGAGCTCCGGGGCCGAGCTTGTGTCGAGACGCCAAATGACCGCCTGAACAACCAAATTATAAAATGGGTGTCCACTGAATGCCGCACTTGAAGACTGGTTGAATCAGGTACGGCCTACAGTGAGATTTAGTATAGCCTAACCCCCTACTTCATTGAACAGATGTTGCGCAACAAAGCTGTTGTTCAGACAGATATACTTATTAGATTTTACTTGCGTTCCCGAAGGCGCGGGGATTCTGGGCGAAGATGCACCAGGGCGATCGTTCTATCGAAACAAAGTACATCAAACGCAAAAAGCCACGTCCGAAGACGTGACTTTAATTGCGTTGGCGGGAAGTACGGGGCTCGAACCCGCGACCTCCGACGTGACAGGCCGGCGCTCTAACCAAACTGAGCTAACTCCCCAGGCAGGCGTTCGCGTTTGTTTCCGCTCGCGTGCGCTGCGGGGATTAGTATACACAGAAGTCTGTCCGGCGCGCAACAACTTTTTTGAAAAAATTTTTGGGACCATCCGGGAGGGTCTCCGGGGCTGGGGCGCGGGTTAAGTTTGCTGCTCTACAGTCCTGCGCAAGACGGAAAGCACATTAAGTGCTT
>OIBE01000237.1_pt1 | contig 16736 bp, 11 predicted proteins | sample 1580961 | NCBI WGS metagenome assembly OIBE01 (sample SAMEA3882550, study PRJEB24775) | human gut metagenome | biome: human-associated habitat; feature: intestine environment; material: feces | place: Netherlands | collected 2009/2010
GGATAAAAATTCTTTAGTACAGTGTCCGGTTTCACTTTATTACGAATCGCCGTCACTGTCACCTTCCTTTCTTTATTATTATACTATAGGTGTTGCTATTTTACTATGACAAAATATATATTACCATATAAAAGATGAAAAGTAAATATATTCCATAAAATTTGTTATTGTTTTTTGTCAAGCGATTTTTCTTATATTATTTTACCAAAAGTGTCATATAATCGACCATTTTGACAAAAGGTATTGTAAATCGGTGAGAAAAATGATACGTTATTTTTAAATAAATGTAAAAATGGACGCAAGATACTTCTGTAAGCTGTTTTGCAAAAAACGATATTATCAGAGATACTTTTGTAAGTTGTTTTACAAAAAAACGATATTAGCCACTTTCTTGTAAGAGAGGATGCTGCATTGAGAAAGTACTTTAACAGACTACAAAAGAAGATAAATTAGTTGGTAAGATAACAATATCACATCGGAGGTATCAGGAGTATATTGTAGGAGAAAAGGAGGAAAATCTATGAAGAAACAACGAAAATATGGAAGTTTATCCAGGCTGCTGTCGTTCGTTCTGTCAGTGACGATGCTTGCAGGTCTGTGTCCGCAGGGAGTCAGCTTCTTTGGAATGTCATTGACTTTGCCAAAGGCAGAAGCGGCTCAGCATACGCTCAGCAATCCAAGAATTGTAAAGGATTCTTCAATGGATGCTGGGCAGAAGGTGACCTGGGACTGTGTGTACTTTGGAAGTTATCCGCAGACAGAAGTTGTGGAGAGCGGCAGTAAGGAAGAAAACGCCCTAAAAAGGATGAATAGATATTATGTGACAAAGTATCAGTCAGTAAGCAGTAACGTTTTTGCGACGATTGAGAATGCATCCTATGATGTGAACGGGGATGCAACTGTAGGAGGGACAAAGTACCGCCGGATGAAAGCCGGGGATGCGACATATCATCATACTAGTGAAAGTAATGCTAACATGTTTTATAATTGGAAAGACGATTCTACCTATCATTATTTTAAATATGAACCAATCAAATGGCGTGTCTTAAACAGGAAGGGTAACGATGCTTTGCTTCTTGCAGATATTGCGTTAGATGACCAGAAGTATAATACAAATAATACAAGTGTAACATGGGAAACAAGCAGTATGCGAAGCTGGCTGAATGGCTACGGTGCATCTGTGAATGAGCCAAAGACAGACTACAGTAGAAAGAATTTTATTAATTCAGCCTTCACATCCACGCAAAGAAATGTCATTAAAACAACAAATGTTGTAAATAACAATAATATTAATTACGGAACAGCCGGTGGAAATAATACTTCGGATAAAGTATTCCTCCTCTCCGAATCAGAAGTCTATCATACAGATACAGCAGCAGGCTATGGTTTTGTAAAAGACAGAGAGATAAACGATGAAGCGAGAAGAAGCCGGTGCAGTACCTATGCGTATGCGATGGGTACAGGCAGATCTTATGAGTATACAAAGTACAATGGAAGTATTTGGTGGTGGCTCCGCTCGCCGGGCGACGATAGCGGTAGTGCGGCCGTAGTGGATTATTATGGCTGGGTCGACGATAATCGTGACGGTGTGCGGCCCGCTTTGCATTTGAATCTCTCATCCTCCAATCTCTATTCCTACGCCGGAACGGTATGCTCCGATGAGATGAAGTCCGGGGAGCGGCAGAAACAGACGAATTATAGCTGGGATGAGGCGAGTGGAACGCTGACGGTGACAGGAAGTTGTGATATGGAAGATTACTCCGCTTCTTCTCCTGCACCATGGGCTGGATATCGGAATAAGATTAAGAAGGTAATTGTGGAGTCCGGGGTGACGGGAATTGGTTCTTATGCATTTGAGAATTGTAAGAATCTTTCTTCTGTGGAGATAGGAAATACGGTACAAAAGATAGGGGAGGGTGCATTTAGCAACTGTCTTAAATTGAAGTCTGTTACGATACCATCGAGTGTGGATACGATCGCGTACGGAGCGTTTTGGTGGTGCCCGGATTTGGATACGGTTTATTTTGAGGGGAATGCCCCGGAGATGGGGGACGAGATTTTCCACAATATGTCTCTGACGGCGTATTATGTGGCGAATGATAAGACATGGACGAGTGCGAAGCGTGGCAATTATGGTGGACATGTGACATGGAAGACATGGTACGGTAACCGGGAAGAAGGAAGTATTTATGTAGATCCGATGAATCTTGGAGAGATTTCTGTAAATAATAAAGGAAAAGGATATTCCTGGTATACGCTTACTGATGCGAAAGGCAGCCCGATTGCCGATACAGAAATAGAGTATACGATAGGAAGTACCTGCAAGACCACAAAGACAAATGCGCGTGGAGAGTTTGCAGTGGCCAGCCCAACAGTAACGAAGGATACGGAGTTTACTGTGAAGATAACGACAAAGGATGCAAGACCGCTGAAGAATGCCTCGCAGTCTTTTACTGTAAAGGTAACAACACTTTCTTATTCGAGTGAGTATACGCTTTCAAACTCCATTACCGGAGGTGGTACATTAACGACGCCGATTGCTGGTGGAGGCGGCGAGTCAGAAGTGGGGGGACGTTCCATTATAAAATACCAGACAGATGATAAGGGGACACATCTTACATTTCAGCAGGCAATGGATGGAACGTATAAAGGTTCTGTGGATAATTCAACAAAAGCGGTGACGGATAAGTTACTGACAGGTGTTTCCAGCTCCTGTATTCCGGCAGTAAAGGGAAGCAGCAATGCTTCTTATAAGAACAGTATAACGGGAGGAATGTATTTTGATAATTACGTTCCAAAAGACCCGGATCAGTCCTTGCAGATTACAGCGGCATTGCTGATGATGGGAAATGGTACAAATACTACTTCTATATGGAAAAAAGCGCTTGGAAATACCCTTTACAATATGACAGGCTCTAAGATTAATAACGTTGGTGTATCAACTTCAACAAGCTTGGGAAGCAGCGGAAAGCTGACCTGGGGAAATGGAAGTCATTTATCCTCTCTTGTTTCGGCAGGAAGTAAAACAAACTATGCGAGCAGCATGGAGTTAAATGAAGAAAAGAAAACATTAAGTAGTTCGCAGAGCTTAAAAGCAGAGGATTCTCTGAATGTCCTTTCCTTAAAACCGATAGCGGCAAATGCGCTTTCCAGTAAAAAAAGTAATGCGGTAGGTCTTTCTATAACGCAGGATACTTCTGGTGGATACAGTGTTTCAAGTAACATGACAGACGGAAAGGAAAATGAGATTCTCTTAGGGAAAACTTCCAGTTCTGATGTGAGAAAGCTGACGCTTTCAAAAGAGTCTTCAAACACTCTTTTAGAAAATCAGAGCAATGCGAAGTTATTTGCAGATGGAACGATTTCCACATTAGGAACAGCGGATTTTGTCAATGGTGTAAAAGGGGTCTGGTCTTCCGATACACAGGGTACGATAAAGAATTCGAAAAAAATCGGAGCCGGTGTGCAGATTTCTGGTATTGCCATGGGATATCCGAAGGAAAAGCCGGTATTGAGTGTGAATTGCTCTTTTTCTGGCAGTCAGGAAGTCAGTTATGATTATGCTTCTTACGCATGGAATCAGGGCAGGCAATATGTTTTATCCGAATCCGATATCAGTGATAAAAGTAATGAGATGGCAGAAAATAAAGTAAAAGATATCGTAAATAATGCGTTGATCGGTTCTGCCGCATCCGTAGGAAAATGTTTTGATTCTCTTATGGGAAGTCTGAAAGATACCGTAAATAAAGGGAAAGCCTATGTCAGTGGAAAGAGTGCCGAAATACAGGCAGGTATCACAGCAATCACAAACGATATTAAGAAATCAAGAGCAAGGTCTTTTGCAATCATGGCAGTAAATGAAGGGGAAGAAGAACAGTCTGCGGCAGCAACAATGGGTTCCTCCTATATGGTACAGCTTTATGATAAAGAGGAAAAGATTCTTGAGGATACCGAAGTAAAGAAACAGGCGGCAACACTTACCCTTGCTTATGATAATACGATGTTAAATGCAGCCGGTGTGGACGAAAATACACCAGTATACATTTACCAGTATGATGAAGAAAGAGGAATCTATGTCTGCCGGACAGATTCTGCACAGGATAAAGGGAAAAAAGAAGTTTCTGTACCGTTAGAGAAAAACGGAGAATATATTCTTGGCGTGGATGTGTCCGCACCGGAAGTATCGGATATGAATGTATCGAATACAACCGCTTCTCCTGTTTTTTCAGCAAAAGTAATTGACGGAAATGGTGTTAAAGATTTCGAGATGAAGCTTGATGATAAAGAAATCGTTAATGCCGCATCTTTTGCACAATATTATAACGAAAAGACAGGTAAGTTCACCTGTCCGTTAAAAGGACTGACTGCAGGAAAGCATACGGTGACAATCCACACAGAGGATACACTTGGAAATAAGACAGAAACACCGTATACTTATGAATTTACAGTTGATGATAAAGCACCGGAAATCACAGAGGCAAATCTTTCTTCAGACGAATTATTCACAGAGGATTCCGTTTATGTAGAAGCAAAAGTAACAGATGATACTGCACTTGATAAAGTAAACTGTGTTTTAGAAGATGAAGAAGGGAATATCGACTATGAAGAAATGACAGAGTTAGATGATGGACTTTTTAATATTGGTTTATCTGACTTTAAAGACAGAGGAAAGTATAAAGTTTCTATCATGGCAGTCGATAAGGCTGGAAACAGCAATGTATATACATTGAAAAATGCTCTTAAAGTGTACAATGCACAAAAGAGTGGTTTAGACATCACATCTCTTACGATAAATAAAAATACAGGGAATATGGAAGTTTCTGTTGTAAACCATGATTTTGAAACGAGAAAAGGTACGCTTCTTATCGTAGGATATGATAAATCAGGTAAGATGGCTGGCACCGTATCAAAAGAACTGTTCATAGCGGAGAATGGAACAAAGAACGATTCCGAGAAATGCATGGAAAATGTTACAGATGTACAGGCATTTATCCTGTGCGATGGTAATAACATTGCAGACTGTCGTACTTATACACCAAACGGTGTGATAACAGAAGATATAAGTGCAGGTGAAGAATCGGTTATTCAGGGAGAAAATGGGCAGTATACCTTTGAACTTGTAAATAGTGATGCATTAGAAATCAAAGAAGGACAGTATTATACACTCACAGCAGTAAAAGGAACAAAAAACGCACAGTATGTACCAAACCTTACAGATACCGATACCATCTGCGGAGCAAAAGCACAACAGGCAATGAAAACACAGTCAGGTACAGCAGCGATAAACTTTGGAACGATAAACATTGCAAAGGAGAAAGAAGTAAGCTTTTATCTGATTGGAGCAGGTAAAGTACAATATATACAATCCTTTAGTGGAACAGGGGAAGAAACCTGCAAACACAAGAATGTTGTAATAGACCCACGCAAAGAGCCGACTTGTACAGAAACAGGATTGACAGAAGGAAGCCACTGTGGAGATTGTAATGCTGTACTTGTAGAACAGAAGGTGCTTCCGGTAGCAGGACATAAAGAGGTCATTGATCCAGCGGTTGCGCCGACAGAAACAACACCAGGCAAGACAGAAGGCAAACATTGTTCCGTATGTAATGCAATTCTTGTAGCACAAAAAGAAATCCCGCCAACAGGGAAAAAGCCAGCAGAAAATGCACTCTTAAAGACAGGCACACAGGTAACTGATAAAAAGACAGGCGCTGTTTATAAAGTAAATGGAATCCGGACAGTAGAATATAAAAAATCTCTGAAAAAGACATCTTCCATAGTGATTCCGTCCGTAGTAAACATAAAAGGAGTAAAATATCAGGTAACTTCTATTGCGCCAAAAGCTTTTATGAATAATAAAAAGCTTAAAAAAGTAGTAATACCGGCAACAATAAGAAGCATTGGAAAAAAGGCATTTGCCGGATGCAAAAACTTAAAGAAGATTACAGTAAAGACTCCATATCTTACAAAGAAATCTGTAGGAGCAAAAGCCTTTAAAGGAATCCATGCCAAGGCAGCAATAAAAGTGCCAAAGAAACAGAAAAAAGCCTATACGTCTCTTTTTAAAGCAAAAGGAGTAGGCAAAAAAGTAAAAATTAAGTAACAGGAACCTGTTTTTAATAGGAATGTATTTCTGATTTAAAAACATAAAATGCCTTATACGAAGTGAATCGTATAGGGCATTTTTATGTTTTGCCAAAAGTATTTTTTAAAAGTATTTCTCTTATTGCGATACCTCACTAAAGAAAGTATAATATGAAATATAACATATTTGATAAATATGCAGGAATTTTTAAGCATGACACAGAATGTAGATGAGATGCTTAAAGTACTTCAGAAAAGACTGATTAAAGAATTAAAATATAACTATCCAGAATATGTAGATTGTGATAATCTGGTGTTTGCTATGCAGGATATTTTCTCTTATACGGGACAATCTTTTATTGTTTTGATTGATGAATGGGACTGCTTGTTTCGTGAATATAAACAGGATGAAGAGGCGCAGAGAAAATATTTGGATTTTTTAAGGGTATGGCTAAAGGACAAAGCATACATCGCTCTTGCCTATATGACAGGAATTCTCCCAGTTAAAAAGTACGGAACGCATTCTGCATTAAATATGTTTATGGAATATTCGATGACAGATCCTGGAAATATGGCAGAATATTTTGGTTTCACAGAAAAGGAAGTAGAGAATCTTTGCATAGAATATGGAATGAATATAGAGGAAACAAAAGCATGGTATAATGGGTACGGTCTTTATAGCCATAACAAACAGGAAGATATTTTATATTCTATTTACAATCCAAAGTCAGTTGTAGAAGCAATGTTACGTCACAGATTTGGTAACTACTGGAATCAGACGGAAACCTATGAAGCACTTAAGATATATATTCAGATGAATATGGATGGATTAAAAGATGCAATCATTGAAATGCTTGCGGATAATAGTGTGAGAATTAATATAGGTACCTTTCATAATGATATGACGACATTTGCAACGAGAGATGATATTTTGACGCTGCTTGTGCATTTGGGATATCTTACTTATGATGTAGAAAAAGAATCCGTTAGAATTCCGAATAAAGAGGTGGCGCAGGAATATATTAATGCAATCAGTACAATGGATTGGAAAGAGGTATTTTCTCAGATTAAGGATAAAAAATATGCCTTAAAGTTTCAGGGAAAGTTAGAAGAACAGCCTAAATATACAGGACGAATTCTTGCGGTAGGGATAGGTTACGATAAACAGACAAAGGAACATAGTTGTAAAGTAGGGGTGCTAGAATGACAACAATTTTATGCTATGGAGATTCAAACACATACGGTTATAATCCGGTAAATGGTTTGCGTTATCCAAAAGATGTACGTTGGACAGGTGTATTACAAAAGCTGCTTGGTGAACAATATGCAGTCATAGAAGAAGGCTGTAATGGAAGAACAACAGTTTTTGAAGATATTGCCGAACCATGGAAAGCAGGACTTGGCTATTTAAAGCCTTGCCTAAATACGCATAAACCAATTGATTTTGTGATCATGATGCTTGGAAGTAATGATTTAAAAAGAATGTTTCACGCATCAGCAAAAGAGATTGCAGATGGAGCGGAGCAGTTAGTAAGTATTATAAAAGAATTTACAAAAGAAAAACAAGGTTTCATGCCGAAAGTAATTCTGGTATCCCCGCCAGAGATTGGGGCAGATATTGCAACTTCAGAATTTGCCCGGTCATTTGATGAGGATGCAATTGAACGTTCAAAGGAGCTTCCAGTTTTCTACGAGAAAATCGCTAAAAAATATGATTGTATTTTCTTTAATGCGGCAAAAGTGATAGAATCATCGAAGGTGGATTCGCTACATTTGATGCCAGAGGCACATAAAAAGTTGGCAGAAGAACTCTATAAATGTATTATGGAAAATGAATAAAGAAAAGAGGAAGATAAACTTGCTTTCAAAATTGGCACTCGTCCCTTGACATGGCTAATAATATCTGTATAATAAAATTAGGCAGAATAAAAAGCCTCGAAAGAAGGGATAACATGTTTTTTTGGAAAATAGATGATGAGACCATACGATGCCTTATTAATAAGGAAGAGATAGGGCAGATGGGCTTTGATTTAAAGGAACTTGGTGAAGATAATGAGCAGATGGAAGAATTTTTGAATGCCGTTATCGCAGATTCTAAGAATTATATTGAATGGAATACAGAGAATGGGGTGCAGAATTATATTGCCAGAGCACTACCATCCGAACAGTTTCTGATTACAATTAGCTGTACTTTTCAGGATGTGGCGATAGACAGGGATTTAGACCAGATTAAGAAGATGACCACAGCATTGAGAGAACGGATTTCTGATGACAGAATCGACAGTATCTATTCTATGACAGGGGAAGAGAAGGAGCGGGAGTTTGAATCTTTAGCAAGAGATCTTCATGATGTGTGTATGGGGAATACTAGTGAAAGTGAAAAGGATACAGAAGAAGCAGCAAAGAATGTGCAAAATACATCTTCAGAAGTATCTTACCAGCAATCGGCACCAACTAAGCCATCTGGTTCCACAATGACAGACAAAGAAAAAAAACAGCAGGCAGTAAGACCACATATTCCGGCACAGAAGCTTATATTTGATAATTTTCATAATCTGATGGATTTCTGTTCTCTTTTGAATAAAGATTATTTTATTCCATCAAGCCTTTATAAGAAAGCGGATAAGTATATTTTACTGGTAGAGTTTCCAGTAGAGATGGATAATTCTCAGATTATCACGTTCATGATAACAGCAGAAGAATATGGGGCAGAATGTTCAAATCAGAGATTAGAAGGGTATTATTTATCAGAACATGCGAAGTTAATCATTAAAGAAAAAGCGGTGGAGACACTTTTTCGCATGAATTAAGTTTACATATAACCAAAATGAAAGAAGTATGATATACTAACAGGGAACTGGTTAAAAACTGGTTCCCTGTTTTTTATAATAGGTAATTATTTAGAGAAGAGAATATTTTTGAAAATTTATTTTAAAATTCACATGGCGAAGTAAGCATGTGTAAAAAATGTTAAAAATATAGTTTGGTAAACATGTTCTGAATAATTATTATAATTTTGCAGAATGCTTAAAAATAAAAGAAGGGATAGAATATATATATGGATTTATCAGATGTAAGAAAGAATATTGATCGCGTAGATGGAGAGATTCGCAGACTTTTCGTAGAACGTATGACATTAGCAGATCAGGTTGCCTGCATTAAGGCAGAGACAGAAGATAAAATTTACAAACCGGATAGAGAAGAGATTATCATTAAGAAGCAGACCGAGGGAATGAAGCCAGAATTAGTAAGAGAATATACTGCTCTTATCAAGCGAATTATGGAAGTAAGCCGTAAGTATCAATATGGCAGAACTTTAGAACTTCGTCAGTGCTTTCCGTTTGAATATAGTAAGATGCCGGCAGTCATTTTGAAACCGGCGATGGTAAAAGAGGAATTATACATCTGTGAAGATTTTTCAAAAGATAAGGTAATTACGGTGTCTTCTTATGAAGAGATTGGAAATTATATCAAAGAGGGCAAGGCAGATGCTGGAATTGGTATTATTGAGGAAGTGGGAATCGGTGTATCCGATGAACTTCATAATCTGCTTGCGGAAAAAGATTTATATATTACACAATGTAAAGTACAGGAAGATGGCGGTGTGCGCCGTAAAGTAGTAACATTTACAGACAAGCTGGTTGTTCTCCCATCCCATAACCGAGTAAAAGTAATGTTTGAATGTCCAAATCATAGCGGCAGTATCAGTAGTATTTTATCAATGATTTCTGATTATGGCGTGAACCTTACAGAGATTCATTCACGGCCATTCTGGAAAGATAATAGTTGGAATTATAAGTTCTTTGTAGAAATGAATGCCAATATTGATACGAAAGAGATTCGTGCATTAATCTACCAGCTTTCTCAGGAGACAGCATATTTAAAGATTCTTGGAAGCTATGCCTGTGAGGGAGACTTTTAGAGATGGAATTTTTAGAAGAAAAAATATTTGACCGTGAGCAGTATGATACTTATATCCGCCGGATTCATTATGATGACCGGGATGCAGTGATGTATGAGAAAATGCTTCATTTTCTATTTCCATATATTGTAGAAGAACGTGGAATAGAAGATAAAGAAGGACTTATGGAAGAGTATATCCATTGGAATGGACAATTAATTGAAAAATGTCTGTATCATCTGCCTCATGATATCCCGTACATAAATATCTGCCGGGCATATCAGTCGGTTGTATTTCTTTTCGCAGGAAATATAAAAGAGGGAATGGAGCAGCTAAGAAGGATTGGAACAGAGAATTTTCAGTATGATGGTAAGGCTCCAAAGTCAATTATGACGCAGGATGGTAAAGTATATAAGCCAGTTTCTAAACTATTCCTTCTATATAATTATGCAAAGGTTCTTAAGCAAAAAGGAATGCAAGGAGAGCTAGAGGCATTTCAAAAGGAATACCCATATGCATTTACTATTTATGGTGATGAAGAACATAGGGAACATGACTTGTTTTACAAAGAACAGATGGGACAATACAAGGATGTAATATTTTATCCGGTATATCAGAGAGTTTATAAAATTGGGCGAGGCCCGCAGGACTTTTTTGTTTATTATGACGCAGCAAAGTCTGTGCCTGTTTCACAGGTGCCTGAATAATCTTAAATTATCAATTATGGATTGATATGGGGATAATTAAAGGATAATAACTTATTCAGAGTTTAATAGGGAAGAATACTTATAATACTGAATGGTTAAAATAATATTTATGGAGGAAAAACAAATGAAAGAGTATTCATTGGGAACAAAATGTGTACAGGGAGGTTATACACCAGGCAACGGAGAACCGAGACAGATTCCAATTGTACAGAGTACAACATTTAAGTATGAGACAAGCGAGGCAATGGGCCGCTTATTTGACTTAGAGGAAGAAGGATACTTTTATTCCAGATTACAGAATCCAACGAACGATACTGTAGCAAGAAAGATTTGTGAATTAGAAGGAGGAAGTGCTGCAATGCTTACTTCTTCTGGACAGGCAGCCTCTTTTTATGCTGTATTCAACATTGCTTCCTGCGGTGACCATATTGTATCATCATCTTCTATTTACGGAGGAACATATAACCTTTTTGCAGTAACAATGAAACGAATGGGAATTGATTTTACCTTTGTTTCCCCAGATTGTACAGAAGAAGAGCTAAATGCGGCATTTCAGCCAAATACGAAAGCTGTTTTCGGTGAGACAATCGCCAATCCGGCACTTACTGTATTAGATATTGAAAAGTTTGCAAAGGCAGCACATGCCCATGGCGTTCCATTAATTGTAGATAACACATTTGCAACACCAGTAAACTGCCGCCCGTTTGAGTGGGGAGCGGATATCATCACACATTCCACTACAAAATATATGGATGGACATGGTGCAGGATTGGGCGGCTGTATCGTGGACAGTGGAAACTTTGACTGGAAAGCATCTGGAAAATATCCGTGGATTTCTGAGCCAAACCCAAGCTATCATGGAATTTCCTTTGCGCCCGATGACAGCTATCACGGTGTCATTTATACAGAACGTTTTGGTATTGGCGGGGCATATATTACAAAAGCGACTGCACAGCTTATGAGAGATTTTGGTTCCATGCAGTCTCCTCAGAATGCATTTATTTTAAATCTTGGCTTAGAAAGCCTTGAAGTGCGTATGAAACGTCATTGTGATAATGGATTGGCAGTGGCACAGTTTTTACAGCAGCATGAAAAGGTAACGTATGTTAATTACTGTGGTCTTGAAGGAGATAAATATCACGCATTAGCAGAAAAATACCTGCCAAATGGTTCCTGTGGTGTTGTAAGTTTTGGAGTAAAAGGCGGAAGAAAAGCGGCTGAGAACTTTATGAAACATTTAAAGATTGCCGCAATCGAGACACATGTTGCAGATGCAAGAACCTGCTGTCTCCATCCGGCAAGCGCAACACATCGCCAGATGAATGATGAAGAGTTAGAAGCTTGTGGAGTAAAACCAGATTTAATCCGCTACTCCTGTGGCTTAGAGAATGCAGAAGACTTAATTGCAGATCTTACACAGGCTTTAGACCAGATTTAATGTTGATAACGCTGTTATAGCGAATAAAATGAAATAAAATTCAAGTAATCCATTCAAATTCAGAAAGCAAAGAGAGAACAGAACCTATATCTGTGGCCTGGGAATAAATGTTGGATGTGAGTGTTTAAGCGAACATTCAGCATGCCGCGACGAAAGTCACAGATATAGATTCTGTTCTCTCTTTGGTTTCATTGGCTTTTTTATAGTTGCATGATATGTGTGGTATTAATTGGAATCAGAAAAAACAAAGAAGTCTCATTTTGTACACATTTTCATTGTATAATACATTTTGTAACAAGTTGTTAACAAATAATATATATTTGCTCAACATTTATTACGAGAGGAGTTTACAATTGAAACATAAAAAGACACTACTTACATTTTTGATGCTGTGTGGGCTGTTTATTTTAAGTAAACCAGTATCTGCAGCAAGAGTTCCAGTCATTAAAGCTGGAAAGTCTACGAACTTAAAAGGAACCATTATCAATGTCAAGTATAGCGGAGCAGCTGTGACGATGGCGAATAAGTCCGCGACACCATCTATTAAGATTGGCTCTGAGATTTATGTACCATGCAAGACACTTTTTGCTGATAATGGAATTCATGCTTCTTATACAGCAAATGGTAACACTGTTACAGTAAAGAATGGAAAGCGCAAAGTTATTTTTTATGCAAATAAGAAATATGCAAAAGTCAATGGCAAGAAGATGACCTTAAAAGCTGCACCGTATTTTGTTACATATAAGAAAAGTAATATAAGAGATTTACTTGTTCCTGCAAAGCAGGCAGCAGCGTTCTTAGGTTTAAAATATACTTACAGCAGCCGTGCTAAGCTTGTGACTCTTGGGGTACGTAGTGGAATTGAGACTTCTGCAACACAGGTGAGCAAAGTAGCAAAGACAAGATTTATCAATAAGATGGGGCCGCTTGCAAGAGCAAACTATAAACGTACAGGCATCCTTGCCTCTGTAACAATGGCACAGGCGATTTTGGAAAGTGGCTGGGGACAATCAACATTAGCAGAGAACGGAAATAATCTTTTTGGAATGAAAATCAGTTTGTCTGGTAATAATTGGTCTGGCTCCGCCTGGGATGGTGTAAACTATTATGCAAAGCGCACTTATGAATACGGAAGCAGAGGCAGATATTCTATCACAGCAAAGTTCCGTAAATATTCCTGTGCAGAAGATTCTATCGAAGATCATTCAGCATACCTGTTAGGAGCGAAGAACGGAAGCAGGAAGAGATATGCAGGACTTACAAAGACAAAAAGTTATAAAAAGCAGCTTCAGATTATTAAAAAGGGTGGCTATGCAACATCTGGTTCTTATGTGAATGACTTGTGCAGGGTAATCCGTACATATAATCTTACAAAATGGGATAAATAAAACACAGATGCAAATGAGAATGTCATATATTATTTTATGAATGGATTTTTGTTGTTACGAAAATATCTATAAAGACAGTATTTGACCCTATAGGCAAAGTGTATTATAGTAAAAGCAGGTTTTGGCCTGCTTTTTGTTTTTTGATAAGGAGGAAGACATTATGGAAAGAATGTTAGAAGGAATGGTTATTTTTGTAGCCAAAATACATAATTATATTTTGTCGCTAAATGATGCTTACGAGAAAAACTTTACAGACAAGCAGCTCCACTTTCTCGTAATAGGAATTTTGGGAATGCTTATTTTGATGGTGATTTATCCATTGTTTAAGCTGTTGAGTGAGAATCATATTCTGGTGATTGCATTTATCTATGTATTTACAGTAATCGTAGTTATTACTTTTGCTATTGAAATCGGTCAGAAGATTTCCGATAGCGGAACGATGGATTTTGCGGATATCGTATTTGGAATTGCAGGATTTTTGCTGATGTTTGTGATTTTTGCTGTTATAAGACAAATTTTTCTGGCAATTATCAATTTGTTCCGAAAAATAGGAAAACATTAGAGCGTGTTTGAAAAGTATTTGTAAAAGGTCTTTTTAATATACTCTACAGGAAGGGTATAGAGTAATAATAAGTAGATATAAGAAGTAAAAAAGAAATCTGTCACAGGATATATTATCGAGTCGTGGATAGATTTCTTTTTTTGATTTTGTTTTGAAAAAATGTTTAAAAATGAGAACAAAATAGCTTTTATTTTTTTGTTGTTCATACTTTTTCCGAAATTTTTTCATAGATTTTTCAGAAAATTAGTGTATGATATAGGAGAAAAGGAAAATAAGCAAGAATGAGGGAGGCTTTTTCATGGATAAATTAAAAATCATGGTCGTAGATGACGAGAGCAGAATGAGAAAACTGGTAAAAGATTTCCTTAAGAAAAAGGATTTTGAAGTCATAGAAGCCGCAGATGGCGAGGAGGCTCTTGATATTTTCTTTAAAGATAAAAGTATCAGTTTAATTATTTGTGACGTTATGATGCCGAAGATTAATGGATTTGATGTTGTGAAAGAGATTCGTCAGTACTCACAGGTGCCGATTATTATGCTGACGGCAAAAGGTGAGGAGAGTGACGAGTTGAACGGCTTTGATCTTGGAGTAGATGAGTATATATCGAAACCATTTAGTCCAAAGATTCTTGTAGCCAGAGTAGAGGCAATTTTAAGAAGGAGTAATAATCTTTCTACCGGAGAAGTTCTTAAAGCCGGTGGTATTGAACTTGACATCGCCGCGCATGAAGTAAGGATTGACGGAAAAGAGATTACGTTAAGTTTCAAGGAGTTTGAACTTCTGAATTATTTTGTAGTAAACCAGGGGGTAGCACTTTCAAGAGAAAAGATTCTTAATAATGTATGGAATTATGATTATTTTGGAGATGCCAGAACAATTGATACCCATGTTAAAAAGCTTCGAAGCAAGTTGGGAGAAAAAGGCGAGTACATCAAGACAATCTGGGGAATGGGTTATAAATTCGAAGTAGATTGATTAGGAGCATAGCATGAGAAATTCAATACGATTTAAGATGACCTCTATCTTAATTTTAATTGTCGGATGGGTGATTGTATTTACATGGTTCCTGAATAATACATTTTCTGAGAAATATTATGTGTCTTCTGAAAAGGCATCGATAGTAAAGACATTTGATAAAGTTAAGAATATTTTAAAAAATGAAGAAAATCAGGATACCATTGATGAGGAAATGGAACAGATATCCAATAAGACAAACATCAAGATGATGATTGCACAGTCAAGTAATTATTATTACAGCCAGAATGTAATATTTAGTAATCTGATAGACGGAAGTAAGACCTACGAAGAGATTCTTGGTTATTTAGATCAGATTCGGAGTCAGGTTATACTTGGTAATGATAAAGGAAACTTTAAAAGTAATTCTGGAAGAAGTATTTTCCCGTGGGAAAACAGTGCAGAGAATAATATGTCCACATTAATAAATAAGGGATATTTTGTCACACAGTTAAAAGATCAGGCAAGTGGGCAGAACGGTATTTATCTATTCGGATTTACAGATAATGATTATCTGATTGCCATGAGAGTGTCTATTGAGGGAATAAAGGCAAGTGCCGACATCAGCAGTCGGTTTATGGCATATATTGGAATGATAGGTATCATACTTGGAAGTTTAGTTATCTTTATCTTTTCATCAAATTTTACAAGGCCAATTAAAAATATGGCAGCGGTAGCAAACCGCATGGCGAATCTTGATTTTGATGCAAAAGTTACTGTCACACAGGATGATGAACTTGGCGAACTTGGGTATTCGATGAACCAGTTATCGGAAAAGCTGGAATCAACGATAGCCGATTTAAAGGCGGCGAACCTGGAGCTTAAGAAAGATATCGAGAAGAAGGAAAAGATTGACGATATGCGAAAAGAATTTCTCTCCCATGTTAGTCATGAATTAAAAACTCCAATCGCCCTGATTCAAGGCTATGCAGAAGGCCTTAAGGAAAATATCACAGATGATGAAGAAAGTAAAGACTTTTACTGTGAAGTTATCGCAGACGAAGCGAAGAAAATGAATGCAATGGTAAAAAAACTTCTCACACTTAACCAGATTGAGTTTGGAAATAATCAGCTTAGTATGCAGCGATTTGATGTATGCCAGATGATTCAGAATAAAATCAATTCTTCACAGATACTCTTTAAAAAGAAAAACAATACAGTTATATTTGAAGAAGAAGCACCGGTTTATGTATGGGCAGATGAACTGATGATAGAAGAAGTATTCAGTAATTATTTGTCGAATGCTTTAAATCATGTTTATGAAAATGGTACGATTCGTATCTGGTTTGAACGTATGGACAGCAACCTTCGCATTCATGTTTATAACGATGGTAAATGTATCCCGGAAGAAGAACTTAATAAATTATGGATTAAGTTTTATAAAGTAGATAAGGCACGAACCAGAGAGTACGGTGGTAACGGTATCGGACTTTCTATTGTAGCGGCAACGATGAAAGCACATGGAAAGGATTTTGGTGTGGCGAATAAAGAGAATGGAGTAGATTTTTACTTTGACCTTGATGCAAAGATTAAGTCTTAAATTCTGAGTTGCCGCAGGCAAAATAGACGCTCACAGTAAATAAAAGTGGTATGCTCCCTTTTAGGTAGACAGTTAAAAAAATAAAACTGTTTATCTGAAAG
>OIBE01000241.1_pt1 | contig 16578 bp, 17 predicted proteins | sample 1580961 | NCBI WGS metagenome assembly OIBE01 (sample SAMEA3882550, study PRJEB24775) | human gut metagenome | biome: human-associated habitat; feature: intestine environment; material: feces | place: Netherlands | collected 2009/2010
AGCTATCCATTAGCTTCATGTTTATGAGGTCTGAAAATGAATTTGTGCTATCGGACTTGTCGTCTGATTTACTGACGGAATCAGTATGGTTTACATCGAGAGACTCAAGCACGCTCATCAGAGTGTCATCGTTTTTAGATTCAACCACTGCTACATTTATTGTCTTAAACATTTCATCCTTTTCAAACAGATTTCCGAATGCCATATACATAAAGGTGGCGAGCAACAGTGGAAATGCAAGTGTCCAAAACAGCGTGACTTTCAGGCGGAACATGCTTAGCATGGTGTATTTTGCGTTGTGAAAAAATAATTTTAGTCCATTCATCAATCCCTAAGCTCCTTTCCGGTAATCTCTAAGAATACGTCGTTAAGAGTCGGAAGCTGCGTGTACACCTGACCGAAGGACAGATTATTCTGTTCCAGATAATCAAGCACATGGATTATATTGTGGCGTCCACCACTGAAATAAATCCGAAGCTGTCCGTTTTCAAAGCTGACCTGATATGCATTGTGCAGCTGCTTTAATGAGTCAAGCTGTGCTTCTGACAGGTCTGCAATTTCTACGTTTATTGTCTCTGTATTTTTGATCATGCGCTTTAGCTCATCCTTTGTGCCGAGCGCGAGAGCCTTGCCCTTGTCCATGATGAGTATTCGGTCACAGAGCTGCTCAACCTCCTCCATGTAGTGTGAGGTGTAGATGATTGTCGCACCATCACGGTTTAGTTTTTTGATACCCTCCAGAATCTTGTTTCTGCTTTGAGGGTCGACAGCCACGGTCGGTTCATCGAAGAGGATGAGCTTTGGCTTGTGTGCTATGCCACACGCGATGTTGAGACGTCTCAAAAGTCCGCCTGAGAGCTTCTTTGGCAGAAATTTGCTGTAATCCGCTATGTCCACGAAATCCATTGCTTCCTTTACATATTTTTCGCGGAGCTTTTTGTCACTTACGTAAAGACCGCAGAAATAGTCGATATTTTCATATACAGTCAGCTCGTCGTACACGGCCACATTCTGCATGACTACGCCGATTTCGCGTTTGATATCGTAGCTGTTTGAGTACATTTCCTGCCCGAATACCTTTATATCTCCCTTATCGTATGTGAGCAGGGAAAGTATGCAGTTTATAGTGGTGGTCTTTCCGGAGCCGTTTGGTCCGAGCAATCCGAAAATCTCGCCGGTTTTAACGGTCAGATTGAAATGGTCGAGTGCCACAAGCTCCTTGTAGCGTTTTACAAGGTTGGTTACTTCTATCGCATTTTTGGTTATATCCATTGAATTGCCTCCATAATGTTGTATTTTTGGTTGCAAGCCTGATATTTGGCTCAATAACAGATTACTATATGGCGTGCTGGAAAGTAAGTGTCAAATGTCACATTCGTATTTATGTTTGGGTGAGGCATTGTTGTGTAAAAAATGACATTTGTCATAGTGACGTTTGATGGAATTTGTTGTAAGCTTATTTTACGGAAATGGAGGCTTTTGATGTATAAGATATGTAGTCAGTTTTTAATAGTTCTGTCAAGCGTGATGCTTATGGTGGTATCCCTTCAGGTCGATTACGTCATGATAGCGTGTATACTTACAGGAATAATCGTGTGCACATTTATAGACATGCAGGATGTGCCGCAGATGTGTCCTGCTAAGGAGAGCAAAACGGCAGACCGGGCTTTGGATTTGATTCTGGTGGTTTATATTCTGTCCGGATTATTTTTTGCACCATCATTTTTTATGCTGCCGTATGCAGCGATGGTATTCAGAAAGAGAAAATACACGGTGTCGAGGATGGCTGCAGCCTTAGTGGGGATAGCTGTATCGGTGGACTGTATTTTAAAGATAAAACATATAGCACCCGGGATTTTTTATATCCTGGAGGTTGTACTTCTCATGGCTTTTGCGGTAATGCTTTCGTATTTCACAGAGCTGCTTTTGGGGTATCAGATGAAGCTGCACAGCATGAGAGATGCGTCCATGGAGCACGACATGCTTATGGAGCAGATGAATCACCAGCTTATCGAGAAGCAGAATGCGCAGATATACAATGCCACGCTAAAGGAGAGAAACCGTATCGCAAGAGAGATACACGACAACGTGGGGCACATGATTACGCGCTCTATTTTGCAGGTGGGGGCAATCGGTGTGATAAATACCGATGAAAAGCTTAAAGCGCCTATCTCAGATCTGAAGAGTACACTCGATACGGCAATGGACAGCATGAGAAAAAGCGTTCATGATTTGTACGATGAATCGGTCGATTTGCGTCAGGCGCTTGCGAAGCTTAAGCCTACAGACAGTGCATTTGCATTTTCACTCGAATACGACTGTGAGGATGATGTGCCAAGAGATGTCAAGTATGCTTTTATTGCAATTGCAAAGGAAGCGGTAAACAACGCAGTTAAGCACAGTAACGGCGATGAAATCAGGATAATAGTCAGAGAGCATCCCGCCTTTTACCAGCTTGAGATAATGGACAACGGCACATCGGTTGACGAAAGAAGCCTTTCGGGAGAAACAGGAGATGGAATAGGCATAAAAAATATAAAGGAGCGTGTTGCAGCGATAGGAGGAATCATGCGTATAAAGGCAGACGATGGTTTCAGGATATTTGTGACGCTCATGAAGAAGTGAGGATATACAAAATGCATAAAAATCAAGGCATGAATAAGAAAGGAACAGGACATGAAGATAGTAATAATAGATGATGATAATCTCGTATCACTTTCGCTGAATACAATACTGAGCGCACAGGATGACATAGAGGTGTCTGCGGTTGGAGACAGCGGGCAGCAGGCGGTAAAGCTGTACGAGGAGCATATGCCAGATGTGATGCTCATGGATATAAGGATGCAGGGCATGACAGGTCTTGAAGCAGCAGAAAAAATACTCGGAAAATATCCGGATGCCAAAATACTTCTTCTGACCACATTTTCGGATGATGAATACATTGTAAAAGCAATCTCGCTGGGTGCGAAGGGCTATATACTAAAACAGGCCTTTGAGAGTATTGCCCCGGCACTTAGAGCTGTAAACAACGGACAGACAGTGTTTGGAACACAGATAATGGACAGGATACCACACCTGTTCGGAGCTGATGGTAAAGCTTCATCAGGCACCGGTCAGGCCCGGTTCATTGACGCAATGAAGAGCTATGATATAAGCGGCAAGGAGCTTTCAATCATAGAGCTGGTTGCAGAAGGACTAAACAACAGGGAAATAGCGGATGAGCTGTATCTGAGTGAGGGAACCGTACGAAACTATATCAGTGTCATACTTGAAAAGCTGCAGCTGAGGGACAGGACACAGCTTGCATGTTTTTATTATAAAAGTATGGTATAACATGAAAATTTCTCAATAAGGAAATCTGCCCTTGCAATATACCCCACCGGGGTATATAATGCTCTTGAAGACAGATACCCATAAGGGGTATGGTTAGACGCGTAAAACAAATGCATAATGCGGAACAAAGAACAAATGGAGGTACCCATGACAGAAAAAGAAACCAAATGCTGTTGCTGCAACCGCAAAAAAGAGCGGTCAGAGCAGGAATATAAGGATCTCATCAACAGACTTAGCCGTATAGAGGGGCAGATCCGTGGAATCAAGCGTATGCTGGATGAGGATTGCTACTGCCCTGACATCATTACACAGGTGGCGGCCGCAAATGCTGCGCTCAACAGCTTCAATAAAGTACTTTTGGCCAATCATATAAAGACGTGTGTGGCAGATGACATAAGAGCCGGCAAGGATGAGACAATAGATGAGCTTTTGAACACACTGCAGAAGCTTATGAAGTAGTATTATAAGAAGGCAGGTATAAAAATGAGTACAATAATCACAATATTAATAATAGCAATAATTGCCGCACTGGTGATTGTGGGCTTAAAGGAGACTATAAAGCATTCAAAGGGCGAGGGCGCCTGCTGTGGCGGTGGAGCCATGAAGGAGGACGAGGAAGCCACAGTACAGCTTACAGGCGAGATTGTCACGAGAGCAGATGTGCACATAGACGGAATGCACTGCATGAACTGCAAGAACTCAGTCACACGCTCACTTCAGAAGATGAGCGGAGTATCGGCAGATGTGGATTTAAAGCATGGCGTGGCACATGTTGAGGCAACCAGAGAGCTAAGCGATGAGGAAATCACATTTGCCATCGAAAGACTGGATTTCAAGGTGACAGGAATTGAGAGATTTTAGAAAAGGCTTTTGAATAGTTAGATTCAAATAGTAGAAAGAAGGAAATACAGACAGTATGAAGCAATATACAGTTACAGGAATGAGCTGTGCGGCATGCTCTGCCAGAGTGGAAAAGGCTGTCTCTAAGGTTGATGGTGTGACGAGCTGCTCTGTCAGCCTTTTGACCAACTCGATGGGAGTCGAGGGAAGCGCGACAGATGCGCAGATAGTGGAGGCAGTAGAGCAGGCGGGCTATGGAGCGAGTCCCAAAGGCACAGCAACAGAATCAGAAAATGACAAAGCAAATAACAGCTTAGAGCAGCTAAAGGCAGCGCAGGATGCGCTTGTAGACAGGGAGACACCGAAGCTGCGCAACAGGCTTATAGCATCGCTCATATTCTTAGTTGTTCTCATGTATTTTTCCATGGGACATATGATGTGGGGCTGGCCGTTGCCTGAGTTTTTCAATGGAAACCATGTGGCTATGGGGCTTTTGCAGCTTCTGCTTACAGTGGCGGTAATGGTCATAAACCAGAAGTTTTTTATCAGTGGCTTTAAGGGCTTGATTCATGGCGCTCCCAACATGGATACGCTTGTTGCGCTTGGCTCTGCGGCATCGTTTGGATACAGCGTGTATGCACTTTTTGCCATGACAGCTGCGCAGGTGAATGGCGATATGGATGCGGTCATGTCATATATGCATGAGTTTTATTTTGAATCCGCAGCCATGATTTTGGCACTGATTACTGTCGGAAAAATGCTTGAAGCGCACTCAAAGGGCAAAACAACAGACGCTTTAAAGAGCCTGATGCAGCTTGCCCCAAAGACAGCAACTGTTGTAAGGGATGGCGTGGAGCAGGAAATTTCTGTGGATGCAGTGAAAAAGGGCGATATTTTCGTGGTCAGACCGGGGGAAAATATCCCTGTGGACGGTGAAATAATAGAGGGAACAACCGCTGTCAACGAATCGGCACTCACAGGAGAGAGCATCCCTGTGGATAAGCAGCCGAAAGATGCAGTAAGCGCTGCCACAGTGAACCAGTCAGGCTTTATAAAATGCCGCGCAACCAGAGTAGGCGAAGACACCACACTCTCACAGATTATACAGATGGTTTCTGATGCCGCAGCGACAAAGGCACCTATTGCAAAAATCGCTGACAGGGTATCGGGAGTATTTGTGCCGGCGGTTATCACAATTGCAATCATTACAATAATAGCATGGCTTATAGCCGGTGAGACCGTGGGCTTTTCGCTTGCCAGAGGCATTTCGGTGCTCGTGATAAGCTGTCCGTGTGCACTTGGTCTGGCAACTCCTGTTGCGATAATGGTAGGAAATGGAAAGGGCGCAAAGAGCGGTATACTCTTCAAGACAGCGGCAAGCCTTGAGGCAACAGGCCGCACACAGATTGTGGCTCTTGATAAGACAGGCACCATAACAAGCGGTGAGCCGAAGGTGACGGATATCGTGCCGGATGAGAAATTTTTTGAGGAAACCGGCAATCATGCCGGAGCGCTTCTTGCAATAGCCGCATCAGTCGAGGCCAAGAGTGAGCATCCGCTTGCAAAAGCCATTATGGATCGCGCTAAAACGGATGAAATCGCTGTCGCAGAGGTGACGGATTTTAGCGCTGTTGTAGGAAATGGCCTGACTGCAATACTTGCAGGCAAAATGATAAAAGCAGGAAATCTTGCTTTTGTCAGCAAATTTGTAAAAGTGTCAGATGATATGCGCGCGAAAGCTGTCGAATTTTCAAAGGAAGGAAAAACTCCTCTGTTCTTTGCCGCAGATGACAGGCTTTGCGGTATCATAGCCGTTGCAGATACAATAAAGGAGGACAGTCCGGAAGCTGTCAGACAGCTTAAAAATATGGGTATCAGAGTTGTTATGCTCACCGGTGACAACGAGCAGACTGCCAATGCCATTGGAAAGCAGGCGGGAGTGGACGAAGTCATCGCAGGTGTGCTTCCGGATGGTAAGGAGGCTGTCATAAGGAAGCTAAAAAAACAGGGCAGGGTAGCCATGGTTGGTGACGGAATCAATGATGCACCGGCGCTCACACGTGCGGATATGGGAATTGCAATCGGCGCGGGAAGTGATGTGGCAATAGATGCAGCGGATGTTGTCCTGATGAAGAGCCGCCTGATAGATGTACCGGCAGCAGTGCGGTTAAGCCGTGCTACATTGACAAATATACATGAAAATCTGTTCTGGGCATTTTTCTATAATGTAATAGGTATTCCACTTGCGGCCGGTTTGTGGTATCCTTTATTAGGATGGAAGCTCAATCCGATGTTTGGAGCGGCGGCGATGAGCCTGTCGAGCTTCTGCGTTGTTACCAATGCCCTGCGGCTGAATCTGTGCAGGGTGTATGATCCTAAGCATGACAGAAAAGCAACACCAGATAGAAAAAACAAAACAAAAAAACCAAATGAAAGTGAGGAAAAATCAATGACAAAGACAATGAATATCGAAGGAATGATGTGCGGCCACTGCGAGGCAAGAGTAAAGAAGGCACTCGAGGCGCTTGATGCAGTTAGTGAGGCTGTAGTAAGCCATGAGAGTGGAACTGCAGTAGTGACATTAAGCTCTGACATTTCCGATGAGAAATTAAAGGAGACTGTAGAGGCTGAGGACTACAAGGTTATATCAATTCAGTAATCAGTCAGACAGTATAACAATATGAAGAAATATATAGCATTGGTATTGGCTGCAGTGCTGGTGCTTGGGATTTTTACAGGATGTGGTAACAAGGGCAACAAGGAGACAGAATCACAGACGGATGAGAAAGCCACGGAGTCGGTGAATTCTGCAGAAAATAATACTGAGGACAGTACGCAAAACAGTACAGAAAATCAGAATGTGGCTGACACAGAGCAGCTCACCACAGAAAACGGACAGGAGAGCTCAGTTCTTGCCTGTCCGTCAGTAAATGGTAAGCTGCATGTGGAGGGCAGCAAGCTCGTTGATCAAAATAACAACGAGGTGCAGCTTCGCGGAGTCAGCACACACGGTCTTGCGTGGTATCCACAGTATGTGACCAATGATTGTTTTGCCACGCTGAAAAGCTTTGGAGCAAACGTGGTGAGGCTCGCCATGTACACCTACGAAAGCGGTGGCTACTGCACAGATGGTGACAGGCAGCAGCTTGAGACACTTGTGCAAAACGGAGTGCAGTACGCGTTCAACAATGACATGTATGTCATCATCGACTGGCATGTGCTAAACGAGGGCAATCCAAACCGCTACAGTGATGTGGCAAAGACATTTTTTGCCAAAATGGCACAGCAGTATGCCTCATACAACAACGTGATTTACGAGATTTGCAATGAGCCGTGCAAAGGTGCGACATGGGGAGATGTGAAGTTTTACGCCAGCGAGGTCATTCCGTCAATCAGAAGCTACGACAAGGATGCAGTCATACTGATAGGCACACCTAACTGGAGCCAGGATGTGGATGAGGCAGTCAAGGACCCTGTCACAGGCTATGATAATATCATGTATACACTGCATTTCTATGCCGCAACCCACAAGGAGGACGTGCAAAACAAGCTAAAATCGGCGGCAGACGCAGGACTGCCGATATTTGTATCAGAGTTTGGCATCTGCAGCGCCGACGGAAACGGTCAGGTGGACATAGATTCCGCAAACAGCTGGATCAGCCTGCTCGACAGCTACGGTATCAGCTATGTGTGCTGGAATCTGTCCAATAAGGACGAAAAATCAGCGCTTCTAACACCTGCCTGCGATAAGACAAGCGGCTTCACCTATGAGGATCTAAGCGATGAGGGCAAGTGGCTGTACGGTGTGCTAACAAGTCATGTGACACAGTAAACATCAGGAACATGAAAATATCCGGAGGTAATATACACTCAGCCGGCATGCACATGAGGCAGATGCAGATACTTCTCTCTGGTGGCAAGTCCGCCGCGGATATGGCGTTCGGACTTGTTGATATCGAGAATGTGACGCGCCTTTGCGGCAAGCTCCGGGTCTATGCGAAGCAGCCTGTCAGCATCCGTGATATCCTTGTGCACAGTGGATTTGCTGATGCCAAACTGCTTTGCAGCCTGACGCACAGTGGCATTGTTTTCAACTATGTAGTTGGCGATTTCCACCGCCCTTGTCTCAATATATGATTTCAAAAAATACTCCTGCATATTCTGTTGTTACAGTTTATGCGGGAGTATTTTTAATATTACACACAGGTTGTAATTCTATTTACGTTTTTCGTAATAAAATAAGAAAACGGTTTCTTAATAGTAATAATAATATCAATTTTCCGTATTGCATTGGTGCAAAAGTTGCGTTGCCTGATCATATTAAGCTCATTAAATATATTAAGTGTATTAAGTATGTTAAGCGTATGCAGCAGTTATGAGCTCAATGCATTTGTCATACCCAAGCACAGAGCTGTTGAGCACCAGGTCATAATTTTTCCTGTTGCCCCACTCCTTATCGGTGAAGTATCGGTAATTTACCGAGCGCTTCTTATCGACATCCTTTAGCAGCTTTTTGACCTCGTCATCGCTTTTTTGGTAGAGCTTTTTTATTCTTGCAGCCTTCTCAGGCTTATTTCCCTCTATAAAAACATTCAGCACATCATCCCTGTCAGAAAGAATGTAGTCTGCGCAACGTCCCACAATAACGCATGGCTCTTTTTGCGCAATATCCTTGATGAGCTTCTGCTGAATATTGAAAATCTGGTCGGAAAGAGAAACTCCTGTGATGTCGCGCCCCACAAATGCATATGAAAAAATACTTCCGGCAGGTGCATATTCGCCCTGGTTTGCGACAATCTGCTCAGAGATACCGAGCTCCTTTGCCACATGCTCAATTATTTTTTTATCGTAAAACTCAATGCCGCATTTTTGAGCAATCTGCTCGCCGATAAAGCGACCGCCACTGCCAAACTCTCGGCTTATAGTGATTATTTTAAAACTCATGATGAAACCTCCCAGCCTATAAAAGTGTTTATAATTCATTATAACGTAATTGCACATAAAATCAAAACAGAAATTTAACAAAATCGCTTGCAGATAAGCACTCCGTAATCTATAATGACATAAGAATACATGTTGCTTTTACGTAATCAATGAGATGGCAGCAGATAACATATGTTATGTTTTTTTTATTGTTTACACCACAGTGTGGCAAACAGCAATTACGTGACGTTTCAAAGATTGTAAAACAGCAGCATAGCGAATAAACAATTAGGAGGAAAACATGGATCAGGAAAAGGTCATAGTCATAGACTTTGGTGGTCAGTACAATCAGCTTGTTGCGCGCCGTGTCCGCGAGTGCAACGTGTACTGTGAGATTTACTCATACAAAATAGACATTGAGAAAATCAAAGAAATGAATCCAAAGGGCATCATCCTTACAGGAGGTCCAAACAGCTGTTATGAAGAGGATTCTCCATCATACCGGAAAGAGCTGTTTGAGCTGGGAATACCGGTGCTTGGCATCTGCTACGGTGCACAGCTTATGATGCATAAATTAGGCGGAAAGGTAATCACACCGGAGGTTGGAGAGTATGGAAAGACAGAAATCACATATTCTGCAAACGGCGTGATGTTCAAGGATCTGCCATCAGAATCAGTATGCTGGATGAGTCATTTCGACAGAATTGCAGAGGCTGCACCGGGCTTTGAGGTAGTTGCGCACACTGCAGACTGTCCAATAGCCGCAACACAGAATGTTGAGAAGAAATTATATGCAGTACAGTTCCATCCGGAGGTACTTCACACCAAGAACGGAACACAGATGATTTACAATTTCGTCCGTGGCGTATGTGGATGTGCAGGCACATGGAAGATGGATTCATTCGTCAAAAACACAATCGAAGAAATCAGAGAGCAGGTCGGTGATGGCAAAGTGCTCCTTGCACTTTCGGGTGGAGTAGACTCATCAGTGCTCGCAGCACTCCTTGCCAAGGCAATCGGCAAGCAGCTCACCTGCGTATTCGTAGACCACGGACTTCTCCGCAAGAACGAGGGCGATGAGGTAGAGGGCGTATTCGGCAAAGGCGGTTCATTCGACATCAACTTTGTCCGCGTCAACGCACAGGAGCGCTACTACAGCAAGCTTGCAGGCGTCACAGAGCCTGAGCGCAAGCGTAAAATCATCGGTGAGGAATTCATCCGTGTATTCGAGGAAGAAGCTAAGAAAATCGGAAAGGTTGACTTCCTTGCGCAGGGAACCATCTATCCGGACGTAGTGGAGAGTGGACTCGGCGGAGAATCTGCAGTCATCAAATCACACCACAACGTAGGAGGTCTCCCGGAGCATGTCGATTTCAAGGATATCGTGGAGCCACTCAGAAACCTCTTCAAGGATGAGGTACGCAAGGTCGGACTGGAGCTTGGATTACCTGACTATCTCGTATTCCGTCAGCCATTCCCAGGCCCAGGCCTTGGAATCCGTATCATCGGCGAAGTAACAGCCGAAAAGGTACGCATTGTCCAGGATGCAGACTGGATTTACAGAAGCGAAGTGGAAAAGGCAGCAAAAGAGTACAAAGAGGCCCACGGCGAGGAACCATCATGGATGCCAAACCAGTACTTTGCAGCCCTTACCAACATGCGTTCAGTAGGTGTCATGGGTGATGAGAGAACATATGATTATGCCGTTGCAGTCCGTGCAGTCCGTACCGTGGACTTCATGACAGCCGAAGCAGCCGAGATACCGTTTGAGGTACTTCAGACAGTGATGAGCAGAATTATAAATGAGGTAAAGGGAGTCAATAGAGTATTCTATGATTTGACCAGTAAGCCACCAGGAACTATTGAGTTTGAATAACGGATTTTATCACAGGGCACACCCCATTATCCTGTAAAAGGCAAAAATGATTATCCTGACAGCAACAGAGAGTAATACCGCAGCGTAGCTCTGTTGCTGTTCTTTTTTGTCATTTCTGCCCCGGTCACACAGGATTCTGACTCAGATAAAATGAGGCGTAAATAAGCAACGTGATATCGGCAAAAGCTGTAAAAATCCACGTTGAATTTTACAGCTTTCTGTATATAATAGAAGTAGACGTGAGTTTGCTGCGAAACTACAAGGGCATGGGTAACACTGCGAAACGTTGATATTTCCTGGTGTTGCAGGGTGTGAGGGATGCTTTGGATGATGCTGCGAAAGTGACATTGCGATAGTGCTGCTGTGTAAGATGATACTGTTATATGGGACGCGATAGAAGTTGGGGTGTCAGGATTACCACTGCGGAATGTGCTGTGGAATTGCGCTGCAGTGCCGGAGGGTTTTGCAGTGTGGTTTTGCAGTGGGATGTGAGGATAGTGAGGATACTGGATTTTGCCCTTTGAGGATAATGGGGTGTGCCCCGGAACAGGATTAAAATGCCGAAAGCCTGTATTTATGCGGGCTTCCGGCATTTGTTTTATCAAATGGCTCTAGTTTGGCTCTATTTGTGGGGAGAGTAATTGATGCAAATGTAATTATTCAGAAGAATGAAAAGGAAAAAATGATATGAAGAAATGCAAACTTCTTTTATTTGATTTAGACGGAACTTTATTACAGAGTGACAAAACAATATCAACCAGAACATTATCAGCTCTAAAAAAATGCAGGGGAAATGATATATTGATAGGTGTTTCCACCTCCAGAAGTGAGCAAAACTCTTTGGTATTTTTAAATGAATTGATGCCCGATATTTTAATATCGAGTGGAGGTGCATTAGTAAAATACAAAACAGAATATATTTATAGGGCAGAATTTTCCGAAGAAGAAACGAATGTGATGATTGACATGGCAAGAAATATTTGTGGAAATGATTGCGAAATTACGATAGACACAATAGATGCACATTATTGGAATTATAAAATAGATCCTAAGAAGTTAGATAAGAGTTGGGGAGATAGTATTTATACAGATTTTTCAGATTTTAACGAATGTTCATTAAAAATGTGTGTTGAGATATTTAATCAAGATAAGGCAGATAAGCTGACTCGAAGTCTCTCTGATTGTGATTGTATTCGTTTCTCTGATGGATTTTGGTACAAGTTTACAAAAAAGAATGTGACGAAAGAAAACGCAATTATGAAGATTACGGAAGTATGTGGATTTAGTACAGATTCAATTATTGCATTTGGAGATGATTATGCAGATATCGGAATGCTTGAATTATGTGGAACAGGTGTTGCAATGGGGAATGCGATTGATGAGGTAAAAGAGAGAGCTGATATTGTAATTGGTTCAAATGATGAAGATGGTATTGCGGGTTTTATTGAAAATGAAATATTATAGATATGTACATGGAGAGGAAATATGGTGGAAGTAAAATTTTATGATACGGTTAATGATGAACTATTGAAATTTGCAGTGATTATCTCACAGAGTAACGGCAAGTGGGTATTTTGCAAGCATAAAGAAAGAGATACATATGAAGTGCCGGGAGGGCATAGAGAAGATGGTGAGGATATTCTTGAAACAGCCAAACGAGAACTATATGAAGAAACAGGAGCAATAACTTTTGATATTACTCCAATTTGTATATATTCTGTGACTGCACCAGATAATTTCGATGGAATGGAGACTTTTGGAAAATTATTCTTTTCAGATATATATACATTTGAAAAAGAGCTTCACAGTGAAATTGAAAAAATAGCAATTATGGATGAACTACCGATTAATTGGACTTATCCGGAAATTCAACCCAAACTGCTGGAAGAAGCAAGGAAAAGAGGATTTCTGCCCAAGAAGGAAGAAATAAAATGGCTGTTTTTTGATGTTGGCTCGACGTTGGTTGATGAAAGCAAAGTTTATGAAGACAGGATGAAAAGGATAGCGGATTTATCAGGTTTAACTTACGAGCAAATTAATAAATATGCCATGTGGTTTTATAAAGAAAACAAAAAAGGAGACTTAGAGGTAGCAAGGCAATTGGGCGTGAAACTACCTAAATGGGAATCGCAATACGAGAGGCTGTATACAGATACTAAAGATTGTTTGAAAAAGTTAAGTAGAATTTATAAAATTGGTGTAATTGCAAACCAATCATTAGGAACTTCTGAGAGATTAGAAAATTTTGGAGTACGAAAATATATTGATTTGATTATCGCATCAGCAGAAGAAGGCGTTTCAAAACCTGATAGGCGCATATTTGAAATTGCATTGGAAAGAAGCTGTTGTAAGCCAGAGAATGCAGTCATGATTGGTGACCGTATTGATAATGATATTGTACCTGCAAAACAGTTGGGTATGAAAACTATATGGGTAAAACAGGGATTTGGAAGTTTGTGGAATATAACAGATGAGAGTGAAAAAGCTGATATTGAAGTTAATAACTTATCTGACATTTTGAATTATCTATAGGAGGGAAAGTGAATGTTCAAGGTTGCTATACTACAAAAACGTTCTATTAATGAACAAATAGATAAGAATATTGAAACTATCATTATGGCAATGGAAGAGGCTTCGGAAAAACATGCAGATATTCTATTGTTGCCAGAATGTTTTATTACAGGATATGATTTGCCTATGTCATATGAAAAAAGCATTGCAGATAATGATATAAGAATTGCCCAAATATGTGAGAATGCTAAAAAATATAAAATAGGCGTAGTACTTACTGCATTTACAAAAGGTAGTAAGCAACCACAGAACTCAGCCTTTGTTATCAATAAGTCGGGAAATATATTGATGAAATACTCTAAGGCGCAGATGAAAGAGATGTTGAATCAGGGAAAGAATTTAAGGTGTGTGATTTTGAAGGAATACAATTAGGTATTATGATTTGTTATGACAGAGAATACCCGGAAAGTGCAAGAATACTTATGTTAAAAGGTGCAGAAGTTATTCTTGTACCAAATGATTGTGGTTCCATGCAAGCAAGAATCAGGGCACTTTCGACAAGAGCTTATGAAAATATGGTTGCAGTCGCTATGGCAAATCCGAATGGAGATAATGCTGGATGTTCCTGTGCATTTAATCCCATTTGTTGGGATAGAAATGGAAACTGTGTTGATAACACAGTTTTGCTGGCTGATGATAAAACTGAGGGGATTTTTTATGCGGAGTTTGATATGGAAGCTATTAGAGAATACAGGAATCGGGAAATGTTAGGAAACACATTTCGTAAGGTAGAATCATATAGTCGGTTGTTAAGTAAAGAAATCAAGGAACCATTTATAAGGGATGGCCAGAATAGATAAATCAGAAGTAACAAGAGGAATATTTTATCGAGGTTCAGATGTAGAATGTCAATTGCTCTATGTAATGGGTGATATGGAGGCGGATATCAGAACACATCATATTCATATTGTAAAATGGAACGGAACTGAGTGAAAGAATTATATTCATTTCAGGGATTATCTTAATGCCAATGAGAATGTGGCATTGCAGTATGAAAAATTAAAGGAAGAACTTGAAAGTAAGTATGCAGATGACAGGGTTGCATACACGAATGGCAAACAGAATATGATAAACAAAATTTTAGGCAAATGAAAAAGGAGGCAAGTATGTTAAGATTAAGGCCATACAATAAAAATGATGCAGAAATAATTATGTCGTGGATAAAGGGAGAGAATGCTTTTTATAAATGGACAGCAGGAGTTTTAGGTGAATATCCAATTTCTGCCGAGCAGTTCAATACGGTAAGTAATCTTATGGCATTTACTGCTATTGATGATAATGAGATAGTGGGATTTTTTACCATGAGAAGACCGAATGAATTTTATGAGGAATTACGGTTTGGCTTTGTAATTGTTGATTCGAAAAAACGTGGGCAGGGATATGGAAAAAATATGCTGAAATTAGGCTTAAAATATGCTAAAGAAATATTTGGTGCTAATAAAGTTTCATTAGGTGTTTTTGAGAATAATGAATCAGCTTATTATTGCTATAAGGCAATAGGTTTTGAGGATGTATCTCAAGATGAAATAGAAAAGTATACTGTAATGGGAGAAGAATGGAATTGCTTAGAATTGGAAATGAAACTATAAAATAAGATTTATAGCTGACAATATAATGGGAAAGATGGATTGAGAATAATAGTAGAATGTGGTAAAATATCTATTGTATTAGGGTCTATAACGTAAGTTATGATTTCCACTTAGGAGATAACGTAATTAACAATCTGTAAAGATTTTATAGGCTTTCGCATGAAGGTATCGCACTTAGTATATAGAGACCCTAATACATTTTTTAGGAGGGTACAACTTGGAAAAATATAAAGATTTATCCGATCAAATATGGACAACAAGAATTTCAAGAGTTAATGCTGAAAAAAGATTGATAAACAAAGAAGCTTTTTTTCAGGGAATTAACATTTATTATTCATGTGTTACGATTATATTTTCGATACTTACATTACTTAATAAAAATGAAAAATTAAGTTTGATGACAGTGTTTATGACAATATCATTGCTTATTGTTATTTTATATTTGAATGGACAAAAATATCTGGAGCATGCAAGAGAATATAGAAAGAATTATACAGAGTTGCAAAAACTTGAATTTGAATTAAAGAATATTGAGAGTGATGATGTAGAGTTGTTTAAGAACATATATAATAGATATTGTGATTTACTAGATTCAAGTAGTAATCATATATCATTTGATTATTATGAGACAGTTCATGGTAGCTCAGGTGAATATAGAAATAGGAAATGGAAAAATGTAAGGTGCAAATATTATTATAATGTTATTTGGCGTGTGCTTTTAAAAATATGTGTTATATTATTGCCAGTGGTTTTATATTGGATATGTGGGGTTTTATAGATGCAGGCATCGTATTTATGGAAAAAGTTGTTCACAAAAAAACATCTTATTGAACATTATGAAGAAAAAGTAAAAGATAAGCCGTCCGTTGGATTGGATAAAGTGTCGCCTCGAAAATTTGAACAAAATTTGGATGAGAATATTGAAATTATTATTCGAAAATCTATGAATGGCTCTTATCATTTTACAAGATATAAGCAACTACTATTTACGAAAGGACCTACAAAACCGCCTAGAGCGATTTGTGTGCCGACGCTAAGAGATAAGTTAACAGCGTCAGCGTTGAATGAGTTGTTGGTTGGGGTATATGGGGATAAATGTAAGACCATAATGCCACAACTTGTTATAGATGATATTACAAAAAAAATTCCAATGTACACACATTTTATAAAATTGGATGTGAAATCATTTTATAGTTCAATAAATCAAGACAAGTTGATTAAAATAATAAAAAGAAAGATACACAAACCAGAAATTATATCAATTATATGGAATGCAATTAGAACAGAGGCACTTCTTTATCCGATAAAGGAAAAGACTGTAAAAAAGGAAAGAATATTGGGAGTTCCAGAGGGATTACCTATTTCAAACACTTTAGCTAACATATATATGCAGGATATTGACATAAAATATAGAGAACTTGACTACATATCATATTACAGATATGT
>OIBE01000247.1_pt1 | contig 16438 bp, 15 predicted proteins | sample 1580961 | NCBI WGS metagenome assembly OIBE01 (sample SAMEA3882550, study PRJEB24775) | human gut metagenome | biome: human-associated habitat; feature: intestine environment; material: feces | place: Netherlands | collected 2009/2010
TTCTTCCAGAAAAGATGGATTTAGATATCATTTATGAGGATGAGGATGTTATTTTAATCAATAAGCCAAAAGATATGGTTGTCCATCCGTGTCCGGGACGATATACGGGAACATTAGTTAATGGGCTGTTATATCATTGCCGGGATAATCTTTCCGGAATTAACGGGGTACTTCGTCCGGGAATTGTCCATCGTATTGATAAAGATACGACAGGGGTTCTTGTTGTATGTAAGAATGATATGGCGCATAAAAGTCTGGCAGAGCAGCTAAAAGAACATTCCATTACAAGAAAGTATGAGGCGATTGTCTACAATAATTTTACACAGGAAGAGGGAACAGTGGATGCACCGATTGGAAGAAGTCCGGCAGATAGAAAGAAGATGGCGGTGGAACCGAAGAATGGTAAGCGTGCAGTGACACATTACAAAGTGCTCAGTCATCTGAACCATCAGTTTAATCACATAGAATGTCAGTTGGAAACGGGAAGAACCCATCAAATCCGCGTGCATATGGCAAGTATAAGGCATCCTCTTTTGGGGGATACAACCTATGGGCCGAAGAATGCGATGGGGCTTACCGGACAGTGCCTTCACGCCAGAGTACTTGGCTTTATTCATCCAAGAACAGGTGAGTATGTAGAGTTTGAAGCACCGCTTCCGGAATATTTTCAAAAACTTCTTGAAAAATATTCGTAAAAAAACTTTACAAAAAAACAAGAGTATGCTAATCTATGAAAGATGCTTTTTGCTAGAACCTTTGCCAGGGTATGGAGTCTCCGACCTTATCTTCGTAAAGGTGATTATAATAATAGGAGGAATTGTAACATGATTACAAAGGAAATGAAACAGGAAATTATGACAAAATATGCAAGAACAGAAGGAGATACAGGTTCACCTGAGGTACAGGTAGCACTTCTTACAGCAAGAATCAACGACCTTCAGAACCACTTCAAAGCAAATCCTAAGGATCATCATTCAAGACGTGGTCTTTTAAAGATGGTTGGTCAGAGAAGAAATCTTCTTGCATACTTAAAAGGTAAAGATATCGAACGTTACAGAACCTTAATCGAACAGTTAGGTTTAAGAAAATAATAGTTCTTTGGAAAGGATGCTGCGGCATCCTTTCTTTCGTTGAAAGAGAAATGAGGTTTTCTATGCGTAAAATTATAATTCGTGTTGTAATCGCTGCTGTAATCTTACTTGCCGGAATTGGTGTTTTTCAGTGGCATAACTATCAGCAGAAAGTAGAATACCGTAAAGAGGCATTGCTTTATTTTAAAGAGGAAGATTATTCGAAAACGATTTCTTATCTTGGACAGGCGTTAAAACTTCAGTCTGTATTTGCAGGTAAGCTTGATTTGGATATGACCTGCTATTTAGCAGAGAGTCATTATCAATTAAAAGAATATGATGAAGCAGAGAAAATATATGATAAACTCATAAATAATGATAGCAAAAATGCACAGTATTATATATTAAAGGGTGAATGTCTTGCAAAATCTGGAGATGCGAAGGCTGCCGTGAAAGTATATGAACAGGGATGGAACAGCACAAATGACACAGATTTTTTAGAGAAAATCTGCGAGATTTATGTAGAGCAGAAAGATTATGATAATGCTCTCAAATATATACAAAAAGGAATCGAACAGGGCGGCGAATCGAAGGCCGGTTTTATGTACGGAAAGATTGTTATTTATGAGAAGGCGCAGGAGTACGATAGGGCGTATGAGGCAGCTAAAAAATATGTAGAACTTTATCCTGATGATGAGGCAGGAAAGAAAGAATATATCTTTTTATCTACAAGGATTTAAATGGAATTACAAGAAAAAAGTTACGGGTAATCCAGAGTATTTTTCAAACCGCTCTAAGCGCTGTTATATTGACAGTGTATATAAAAAATGGTAAAATAATGAGTACTAAAGGAACAAGGGGAGGTATGAATGCAGGGTATAATACTAACCGAATGCATCAGCCAGCAGCACAGTATCCTGTTTTCTTTAGCTATTATTTAATTTATATTAACCTATTAAGAAAAGGAGAAATTAACTATGGTATCACAGAAAGTTACAATCAACAACCCACAGGGACTTCACATGAGACCGGCAGGAGTATTCGCTAAAGGAATGGCTAAGTTTGACAGTGACGTAACAATCAACTTCAACGGTAAAGCAACAAACGGAAAGAGCCTTCTTAACATTATCGGTGCTTGCATCAAATGCGGTTCTGAAGTAGAAATCCAGTGTGATGGAGCTGACGAAGAAGAAGCATTAAAGACTGCTATCGAAATGATTGAATCCGGTTTAGGAGAATAATTGTAAATCAAAATTTGAGGTGAAGATAATGTATACTGGTATTGGTGCATCAGCAGGAATCGGTATTGGTTCCGCTGTTATTGTAAAAGAGCCTTCCCTTGCATACGATAATAAAGCAGTCAGTGATGTTGACGCTGAAAAGAAGAGATTAGCAGAAGCCCTTGACAAGTGTATTGCAAAAACACAGGCAATGGCAGATGATATGAAAGAAAGAGTAGGGGAGAAAGAAGCAGAGATTCTGGAAGGACATGTCCTTCTCCTTATGGACCCAGAGATGACTGGGCAGATGGAGACAAGCATTGCAGATGATAAGATGTGTGCAGAAGCAGCAGTAGAGAAAATCTGTGATTATTATATGCAGATGTTTTCTTCTATTGATGATGAGATGTTCCAGCAGAGAGCAACAGACGTATGTGATATAAAGACAAGATTATTGAAGATACTTCTGGATGTAGAAGATGTAGATCTGGCGAATGTACCAGAGGGAACTGTTCTCGTAGCAGAAGACTTAACTCCATCTATGACTGCAGGAATCAACCCTAAGAATGTTACAGGTATTCTTACGGAGGTTGGTGGTAAGACTTCCCACTCAGCAATTCTTGCGCGGGCTCTTGAAATTCCGGCTGTACTCAGTATACCGGGAATCACAGAAAAGATTTCCAACGGAGATAAGGTCGTTTTAGATGGCTCAGAAGGTCAGACATATATTAATCCTGATGAGAAACTTCAGGCAGAGTATGAACAGAAACGAGTAGCATATTTAGAAGAGAAAGCTGCCCTTGCTCAGTTTGTTGGCAAGGAGACAAAAACTGCAGATGGTGTTAAGGTTGAACTTTGTGCAAACATTGGTAAGCCAGAAGATGCCCTTAAAGTAGTAGAGTGTGATGGCGAGGGAATTGGTTTATTCCGTACAGAATTCCTTTTCATGGATCGTCCTCAGATTCCTACAGAAGAAGAGCAGTTTGCAGCATATAAGAAGGTAGCTGAGACTTTAGAGGGCAAACCAGTTATTATCCGTACTTTGGATGTGGGTGGAGATAAAGAGATTCCTTATCTTGCTCTTGAGAAAGAAGAGAATCCATTCCTCGGTTTCCGTGCAATTCGTTTATGCTTAAAGAGAGAAGATTTATATCGTCCTCAGTTAAAAGCATTGCTTAGAGCAAGCGCATATGGAGATATCCGTATCATGGTTCCTATGGTTACATGTTTAGATGAGCTTCGTGCAGTGAAGAACATGATTGCAGAACTGAAAGAGGAGCTGAAGGCAGAAGGTGTTGCATACGATGAGAATATCAAAGTTGGTATTATGATCGAGACACCTGCAGCAAGCTTAATGGCAGATGTTTTTGCAAAAGAAGCAGACTTCTTTAGTATCGGAACAAACGATCTTACAGGATATACTATGGCAGTAGACAGAGGTAATGCAGAGGTTGCATATCTCTATTCCGCTTACAATCCGGCAGTACTTCGTTCTATCGAACGTGTTATCAAAGCCGGAAGAGCAGAGGGAATCATGGTTGGTATGTGTGGTGAAGCAGCAGCAGACCCATTACTTGCTCCATTATTAATTTCCTTTGGAATGAATGAATTTAGTGTAAGTGCGACTTCTATCTTAGCAACCAGAAAGGGAATCTCTCTCTGGACAAAAGAAGGAGCAGATGCTGTTGCAGCTAAGGCAATGTCTTTGACAACAGAAGCTGAAGTTGAAGCATATCTTAAGAGCGTTGCAAAACATTAATAGCAAAGAATGGCAGAAGAGTATTTTAACTTAACTGCATTAAAGATAAAAGGGTGTTGAGAGACACCCTTTTATTTTGCAAACATTTATTTTATCATTAATGATAATGTACTCCTGCAGAGAGATACATTTAAAGTAGGAGAAACTCTAAAAAATAGATGAGTTATCTCGGATTACTTTTAGAATCCTTATAATATAAAAAGATTCCGAGAGTACATATAGAAAGAAAGGAGGAGGAGAAGTGCCAGCAATTTTTAACAAAGAACAGGAAGAAGCAATCACACATAAAGAAGGTCCGTTAATGGTTCTTGCCGGTCCGGGTTCAGGAAAGACACTTGTAATTACTTATCGCGTAAAATGGCTTATTGAAAATGCGGGGGTACATCCATCGAATATATTAGTTATTACATTTACAAGGGCAGCGGCAGAAGAAATGAGAAAGCGTTTTTTTGCCTTTGATGGGATGGAGAATGCACCGGTAACATTTGGTACTTTTCACTCAATTTTCTTTATGATTCTTCGCTATGCATACCGATATACGGCAGGAAATATTATCCGTGAAGATGTAAAGCGGCGTTATATCAAAGAGATGACAGAGAATATGGAACTGGAAATCGAAGATGAGAAGGAATTCCTTTCCGGCATCATTAACGAAATCAGTTATGTAAAAGGAGAGATGATGTCCCTTTCCTACTATCACAGCAGTAATTGCTCTGATGAGCTATTTGCTCAGATTTATGAGGGGTATGAGAGAAGACTTCGAGAGGAGAATCTCATAGATTTTGATGACATGCTGGTCTTTTGCTATGAACTTTTAAAAGAGAGGAAAGATATCCTCGCCATGTGGCAGCAAAAGTTTCAGTATATATTAATTGATGAATTTCAGGATATTAATAAAGTACAATATGAGATTGTGCGGATGTTAGCAGGAAAAGGAGATCATCTGTTTATTGTAGGAGATGATGATCAGTCCATCTATCGTTTCCGTGGGGCCAGGCCGGAAATCATGCTTGGATTTGAAAAAGATTATCCCGATGCGAAAAAAGTAATTTTAAATACGAATTACCGGTGTAGTGCAGAGATTGTGGACAGTGCGGAACATCTCATTAGCCATAACACAAAGCGTTTTCCGAAAAATATGCAGGCAGCCCGCGGCAAAAAGGTACCGATTACATTCCGATATTTAAAAGATGCTGGAGAAGAATGCACTGATATTTTAAAAGGAATACGTTTTTATCATAAAAAGGGAATTCCACTAGAAGAAATGGCAGTCATTTTCAGAACAAATACACAGCCAAGACTTCTTGTCGGTCGCTTGATGGAGTATAATATCCCATTTCAGATGCGAGATGTGATTCCAAATATATTTGATCACTGGATTGCAAGAAATATATTAACGTATATAAAGATTGCGATGGGAAACAAAGACAGAAAGTTATTTTTACAAATAATGAATCGTCCAAAACGTTATATTTCAAGAAGTATGCTTACTGACCCCCAGGTAGATTTGAAAAAGTTAAAGCAGGAAACCTTCGGCAAAAAATGGCTCTATGAAAAGATTGATAAGCTGGAGATGGATTTGTGCCTGCTCCGAAAAATGGAACCATATGCTGCCATACAGTATATTCGTAACGGGATTGGTTATGAGGACTATATGAACGAATATGCACAGTTTCGAAGGATGAATCCAGATGATTTAGAGGAAGTATTGAACCAGATTCAGGAAAGTGCGAAAGAATATCATAGTTTTGAAGAATGGTTTTCCTACATAGACTCTTATGGGGAGGAATTAGAAAAGCAGATGGAGGCAGGACGGCAGCAGCAAAAATGCGGGGTGACACTCACGACAATGCACAGCTCAAAGGGACTGGAATATGAGGTCGTCTTTGTTATGGATATTAATGAGGGGACAACTCCGCATAAAAAAGCAGTAAAAGATGCAGATTTAGAGGAAGAGAGAAGGCTCTTTTATGTTGCTGTTACAAGAGCTAAAACCTATCTTTTCCTATATTCTTTAAAGGAACTTTATCAGAAGGACGCACAGATATCCCGCTATATCGGCGAACTTCGTTATGATAAAAAGGAGTTCAAAAAGGGAAGAAGAGTGGTTCATAAAAATATTGGAAAAGGCACGATTCTTGAGTTAAAAGACGATAAGATAAAAATAAGATTTGATAACAGTAAGAAACCGAGGCTGTTTTCTATCAAATATCTGATGGAACAGGGACTTTTAGAATTAGAGTAGCTGTGCACTATCCTTCTATAAAGTTATATAATTTTTAGAAAATAGCAAAAATGTTCTACGGCAATAGGGGGACAAATACGGTAACTTATGGTAGAATGAAGCGATAAATATTACAGGAGGAATAAATAAATGTTAATTGAAATGTTAAAAGTAATCCTGCTTGGAATTGTGGAAGGAATCACGGAATGGCTTCCAATCAGTTCTACAGGACATATGATTCTTGTGGATGAATTCATTAAGCTGAATGTACCCAAAGACTTTATGGAAATGTTTTTAGTAGTCATTCAGCTTGGTGCGATTCTTGCGGTATGTGTGATTTATTTCCATAAGCTGAATCCATTCAGTCCGAAGAAGTCTGCAAAAGAAAAGAGAGAGACCGTTGATATCTGGGGAAAGGTAATCGTGGGTGTCTTCCAGCAGCAGTTATTTGTCTTGCTTTTAATGATAAAATTGATGCACTTTTTTATAATGCACCAACCGTAGCCTTTACTTTAATTTTATACGGTATTTTATTTATTATCGTTGAGAACTATAATAAACACAGAGAACCACAAGTAGGAGAATTATCTGATTTAACATATAAGATTGCAGTGATTATCGGATGTTTCCAGGTACTTGCTCTTATTCCAGGTACTTCCCGTTCAGGAGCAACAATTATTGGAGCGATGATTCTTGGAACTTCCCGTTTTGTGGCAGCAGAATATTCTTTCTTCTTATCCATTCCGGTCATGTTTGGAGCAAGCTTCTTAAAACTTGTAAAATATGGTTTCCATTATACAGGAATGGAAGTGACAATCCTTGTGGTTGGTATGCTGGTTGCCTTCATCGTTTCTATCGTAGCAATCAAGTTCCTGTTAGGATATATTAAGAAGAATGACTTTAAGGCATTTGGTGTATACCGTATTGTTTTAGGTATTGTTGTTGCGGCTTATTTCCTGTACGTTAAATAAAGATTAATTTATTAAGGACAGACGCCTTCAGGAAGATACCTGCTCCATATTTGTAATTTTAGTCACTGCAGGTTGAATGTTCGCTTATGCGTTTGCATCCAACCTTTACTCCGAGATTACAAATATGGAGCAGGTATCTTCCTGAGGGCTGACAGTAGCTAAATTTACTTGAATTAAATAGTAATATAATAAAAATTGGAGAGTCAAGATTAAAATGAAGAGAAGAACGCCAATCACACAATATTGTCATGAACGGATACAGCAGATGATAAAGGAACCCCTTCTTTGCATTGATGCAACAGCAGGAACCGGAAAGGATACCGTTTTTCTGGCGAAGCTTGTAGGAGAAAAGGGCAGAGTAATTTCTATGGATATCCAGGAAATGGCGATAGAGCAGACAAAAAAACGGCTTTTAAAAGAACGGCTTTCTGATAGGGCAGAAGTTGTTTTAGACAGTCATGCACATATGGATAAGTATGCTCAAAAAGACAGTGTTTCTCTTATCATGTTTAATCTCGGTTATCTTCCTGGAGGGGATCACAGCCTTTCCACAAAGGCAGATACAACAATCGAGGCCCTTGAAAAGGGACTGAATCTGCTTCATGAGGGCGGCATGATTTCCCTGCTTATTTATAGCGGGGGAGACAGTGGCTTTGAAGAGAAGAAGCAGGTACTTGCATGGCTTCGAGAATTGCCGTATGATAAATATACTGTACTTGTGGAAGCTTTTTATAATAAACCCAATAATCCGCCGCTGCCGGTTTATATTTTAAAGAATGAAACGGCATAAAATAGTGTGCGGATAGAGTATTGTTTTATCTGATTTTTTGACGGAAATTTTTTCTTTTCATAAAATTAGATATTCATATGCCAGTGTGGCAGATTTTATGGTAAGATAAGAAGTAGGTTGTTTGGAAGTTTTCAGCACTCGATTTTGCGGGGAAATTTTCGGGAGTACATTATTTTTAGAAGGAGGAAAAGAGATGGAGATGATAAAAGAAACTGCAAAAGTTGTTCGTCAGCAGCAGATTGACGAGGGAATATTCGACATGGAATTATCCTTCCCTAAGGGGGCAGCATTAGCAAAGCCAGGACAATTTATTGCAATGTACTGTAACGACAAGAGTAAGCTTTTGCCTCGTCCGATCAGTATTTGTGGTATTAATAAAGAAGAGGGAACTTTAAGAGTAGTTTACCGTGTTGCCGGAGAGGGAACAAAAGAATTTTCCGAGATGAAAGAGGGAGATACCTTAGAAGTTATGGGACCTCTCGGTAATGGATTTGCTTTAAAAGAGGAAAAGGCGATTATCATCGGTGGTGGTATCGGGATTCCTCCAATGTTAGAGCTTGCAAAACAGCTTAATGTAGAAAAAACAGTTGTACTTGGTTACAGAACTTCCACTTTCTTAAAAGACGAATTTGAGGCTGTCTGTGATGTAAAAGTTGCAACAGAAGACGGAAGTCAGGGAACAAAGGGAACCGTTATTGATGCCATTGAAAAATATGGTGTTGAAGGAAAGGTAATCTATGCCTGTGGACCAATGCCAATGTTAAAAGCTCTCGCAGTTTATGCCGAAGAACACGGAATGGAAGCACAAATTTCCTTAGAAGAGAGAATGGCATGTGGAATCGGCGCCTGTCTTGGCTGTATCTGCAAGACAAAGGAAAAAGGCCATCACACAAACGTAAACAATACCCGAATCTGTAAAGATGGTCCGGTATTTGATGCAAAGGAGGTAGTGTTTGCATGAATTTAGAAGTAACATTAGCGGGAAAGACATTTAAAAATCCTGTGACAACTGCCTCAGGAACATTTGGTTCTGGTGCAGAATATGAACAGTTCGTAGACCTTGCAGCACTTGGCGCAGTCACAACAAAAGGTGTGGCGAATGTACCGTGGGAGGGCAATCCTACCCCTCGTGTGGCAGAAACTTATGGTGGAATGCTGAATGCTGTCGGACTTCAGAATCCGGGAATCGATTTATTCTGTAAGAGAGATATTCCTCATTTAAAAGAAAAAGGAGCATCTATTATTGTCAATGTATGTGGAAGGAGTACTTCCGATTATGTGGAAGTTGTAGAACGTCTCGCAGATGAACCAGTTGATTTATTAGAGATTAACGTATCCTGCCCAAATGTAAAAGAGGGTGGTATTGCTTTTGGTCAGAATCCAGATGCTTTATATGAAATTACAAAGGCAATCAAGGCAAAGGCAAAACAGCCAATCGTTATGAAGTTAAGCCCAAACGTTACAGATATTACAGAGATGGCAAAGGCAGCAGAAGCCGGTGGATGTGATGCACTTTCTCTTATCAATACGATTACGGGAATGAAGATTGATATTCACAGACGTAAGTTTGTGCTTGCGAATAAGACAGGCGGTATGTCCGGTCCTGCAATCAAGCCAGTTGCTGTTCGTATGGTTTATCAGGTAAGCCACGCATGTAAGCTTCCAATCATCGGAATGGGTGGTATTCTCACTGGAGAAGATGCCATCGAGATGATGATGGCAGGTGCGACAATGGTTTCTGTTGGAACAGCGAATTTCCATAATCCTCGTGCGACAATGGAAGTATTAGACGGAATGAAGGCATATATGGAAAGATACCATATCGAGGATATTAACGAGATTATAGGATGTATTGACTAAAATATATACTTATTAAATAAGCATATTTGCAGAATACATTTTCCCAGAGCATTTTTCAAACACGCTCCAGCGTGTTGAAAATACAAATAAACTGTGTTAGAATCAGAACAACTAAATGTATTCTTGAAACAGGATATAAATAGAATTTCGAGAATACATAGAAATCAAAAGGATAAATCGGAGGTTGTTATGGAACAATACAAAAAAGAGTTTATAGAATTTATGATTGATTGCAACGTACTGAAGTTTGGTGACTTTGTGACAAAGAGTGGAAGAAAGACTCCATTTTTTGTTAACACAGGATTTTACCGTACTGGCTCTCAGTTAAAGAGATTAGGTGAATATTATGCACAGGCAATTCATGACCATTTCGGTTTTGATTTTGATGTATTATTTGGACCTGCCTACAAGGGAATCCCATTAAGTGTTGCTGCAACAATCGCTATTTCAGAAAAGTACGATAAGGATATCCGTTACTGCAGTAACCGTAAGGAAGTAAAGGACCACGGTGATAAGGGAATTCTCCTTGGAAGCCCAATCCAGGATGGAGATAAAGTTATCATTATCGAGGACGTTACTACAGCAGGTACTTCTATTCAGGAGACACTCCCGATTATTAAGGCGCAGGGCGATGTAGAAGTCGGAGGATTAGTTGTTTCTGTTGACCGTATGGAAAGAGGTCAGGGAGAGAAGAGTGCTCTTACAGAAATCAGTGAAAAGTACGGAATGAAGACAACGGCAATCGTTACAATGGAAGAAGTTGTAGAACATCTTTACAACAAACCATACAAAGGAAAAGTCATCATTGATGATAAATTAAAAGCAGCCATTGATGCATACTATGACCAGTATGGAGTAAAGTAATATTCTGACAGGAGATTTGTATGAACGAAAAGATTTTTAAAACATTGGGACAGATTGGTGCTTCAGGAATTGTTGTTGGAATTATCACAGTAATTGTAGGAGTCAGCGTTGGCGTGGTTTCTATTGTCAGTGGAGCACGTGCCCTGAAATTAAAAGGGAAAATAATGATTTAAAAATGGTGGGAACCGGTTTACATACCGGTTCCTTAAAATGTATTATAGGAAATATAAAAGCAAAAAGAATGGAAACGAGAATAACCAGAGTATTTTTCAAATATGCTCTGAGGGAAAAAGGCTGGGAAAGGAATGAATGAAAACAGAAAGAGGTTAGGGTCTCTAAGCCTTTTATTATTGATTTTATATGGCTGTGTCGTAATATATTTTGTCTTATTCAGCGACCGGCTTGGACGAGGGGATGGCTATAGCACATATCGCTATAACTTAGTTCCTTTTGAGGAAATCCGCCGTTTTATTATATACAGGAATTATGTTTCTGCCGGAGCATTTTTACTAAACTTATTTGGCAATCTGCTTGTATTTTTCCCAATAGGTTTTTTAGTTCCGATATGGAGATTGGAGAAAACCGGATGTATCCGGATTATTATATATGCTTTTTTATTCAGCCTTTGCATAGAGACATTACAGCTTATCACAAAGGTTGGTGTGTTTGACGTAGATGATTTGATGATGAATACGGTTGGTGGTCTGATTGGCTGGATCATCTATTGCATTATCAGATTTATTTATCACAAATGGAAGGCAAAGAATAAAAAGAAAGAAGAAGATTAAAAGATGAAAAGTAAGTGAAAGGAAAGGCCAGAGTATGAATACAAGAAATATTTCCTTTTCTGAGAAAAAGGTTTCAAAGAATGCTGTAATTACATTGGTTATGGGGATTATCATTTTAATAGGTTTTGTGATTTTAACAATATTGTCTGTCGTGACCGGTGGAGGACTGAATGTTATTGGGGGATTAATTGGCTGTATCCTCATGATTCTTGCATTTTTTTGTGTCCTCTGGGGCGTAATGAGCTACGATGATGCGAAAACTAGCCAGAAATACAAAATATCAGGAATCTGCATTAATATTGTGGCGATTTTTATTGGAATTACATTTATTATGATGTGATGATAATTATGCAAAAGTATAGAAAGAGAGGATGATAAGACTTATATGGATTATAGAGAGTTATTTAAAGAGAGCAATAAAGAAGTAGAAGAACGTTTTTTATTGACAAGAGAAAGAATTGGAGAGATTGCTGCCGGAGAGAAAAACGGTATGAAGGAACAGGTTCACCGCTATTTTAAGAAGACTGCACAGTTTTTAGAAAAATGTGCGGCAGATTTTTTATGCATTTCTTCTGATGCGTGGAAATCCTGTTCTTTTGAGCAGATGAAAAGTGAAAATGAATTATTCTATCAGGATATTTTACCTCAGAATTACGGAAAGTCTTTTGCGAATCCTGCATTTGCAGTACAGGAATTAGGAGAAGAGTTTGGTCGGATTCTGAGTTTTTTATATACGGAATTACGTTCTGAGAGAGCTTTTGTTTTCGAGCAAAATCTTGAAAAGATTACAATTTTAAATGAACTGTTTTTAGAAATTTACTGTATGTTTGAAGATGAGACAGTAAGTTATAAGCAGATTAAAGATACAATTTACTGGTTTCTCTATGATTATGCCGATGACTGGGCAGGTTATAGAGTAAGAGAGTTAGTTGATCCGGCACTTGATTTTGCAACTTCTATTATTATGGATTCTGATTTAGGAGATTTGCGGTATTTGTATTCTTATGGAGATTATATTTCAGAAGTAGAACTGAAAACTGCAGAATTTTTAAATGGACTTTCAGACGAAGAAATCGAGCAGATTGCAGCGACATTTACAGAAGGGTACCAGAGAGGATTTGAATTAAAGGGAGTCGATGTTTCTAAAAAAGATACAGTAAATATCCGTTATCCAATTGGATTTGAGAGAGTCATTCGTGCAGCAATCAGGCAGTTTGCAGCTATGGGATTGAAGCCGGTTATTTACAGAGAGGCATTAAATACGTTAAATAAGCGACAGAACCTCCGTATTGGATACATTTCCTCTGATCCAAATCCACAGTATGGTTATGACCACCGCTTTGATAATGCGATTTATCTCGATAAGCGTATGGTTGATCGTAAGATAAGCTGTATGAGAAAAGCATATGAGGAGTATGAACAGGAAGCAGCAGGTTTTGCAGGACCAGCATGTTTCGAAGTGTTTGGAGAAGAACCATTTGAGCCGGTCAATAAGCCGGAAAGCTATCGACTGAGTGAGCGTCAGCAGAGCCTTTCTGTAGAATATTCTTCTTTGTCGAATGAACTGTTAAATGAATTTATTAATCAGGAAGAAAGAAGTTTTACGATTATTGCCTATCCAGTTCCATCTATTGGAGAAAAGTTCCCGGAAATTTTTGAGGAAATCCGTAAAGTCAATACGCTGGATAATGAGTTATATAAAGGCATCCAGCAAAATATTATCAATATTCTTGACCAGGCAGAATCCGTACACATCATGGGTCGTGGAAGGAATATGACAAATCTTACCGTTGCTCTTTGTGATTTGAAAGATGCACAGAAAGAGACAAAGTTTGAAAACTGTCTTGCCGATGTAAATATTCCAGTTGGCGAAGTATTTACTTCTCCGAAATTGAAGGGGACAAACGGACTTTTACATGTGACAGAAGTGTATTTAAATGGTCTTTGTTATAAAGATTTAAAGATTACCTTTAAAGATGGTATGGTAGATGACTATGAGTGTGCGAACTTCCCAGATAAAGAGGATGGACGTAAGTTTATCAAGGAGAATCTTTTATATAACAGAGAGACGCTTCCGATGGGAGAGTGTGCGATTGGAACGAATACAACAGCCTATGTAATGGCTGCGAAGTATGGCATCATGGAGAAACTTCCAATTCTTATCGCAGAGAAAATGGGACCGCATATCGCTATTGGCGATACATGCTATTCTTACTGCGAGGATGTCCGTGTGTATAACCCGGATGGCAAAGAAATCGTGGCAAAAGAAAACGAATGTTCCGCCTTTCGAAAAGAAGATCCGAAGAAGGCGTATTTTAATTGTCATACGGATATTACGATTCCTTATGAGGAACTTTCAAGAATTGCAGCAGTTACTGCTCAGACCGTTGAAGTTCCAATTATGAATGATGTAGCAGAGGAACGCGTAGAGATTCCGATTCTGTTAGATGGAAGATTTGTGTTAGAGGGTACGTTGAAGTTAAATGAGCCTTTTGAGGGAAAATAACAGATACAGTAATTAAAGTTATTAGAGTAGTTATTAAGTCGTGCTGAAAAATAATTTTAAATTATTGAAAAAAAACAATCTTTGCAGGTTGCAATCAAGTAGTAGTGTGATTTTTGTAAAGATAAGTAAAAATAAAGTGAGGAGATACAATGAAGTTAGTAATCAAAAATGGTCGTGTCATGGACCCGGCTTCGGGAAGAGATGAAGTGACAAATATCTGGGTAGAAGATGAAAAAATTATTGGCTTTGGAGAACATCCAGAATGGGCAGAGGAAGCCGAGAAATTAAACGCTGAAGGATGTGTTGTTGCACCAGGGCTTGTTGATGTTCATGTCCATTTCCGTGACCCAGGCTTTACGTACAAAGAAGACTTAGAAACAGGAAGTCGTGCAGCGTCAGCTGGAGGATTTACGACTGTTGTTTGCATGGCAAATACAAAACCAATTGTAGACACACCAGAAGTCCTTCAGGATATTTTAGAGCGTGCAAAGAGCCTTCCAATCCATGTAAAACAGGCCTCAGCGGTTTCAAAAAATTTTGAAGGAAAAGAATTAGTAGACTTTGATGCAATGGTAGAAGCGGGTACCTGCGGATTTACGGACGATGGAATTCCTCTGACCAATGCAGGGTTTATCAAAAAAGCAATGGAAGAGGCAGCAAGAGTCGATATGCCGATTTCACTTCATGAAGAAGACCCTACACTGAATGAAGTAAATGGTGTGAACAAGGGAGTCATTTCTGACAAAATGGGTATTGGCGGAGCACCGGCAATTTCCGAAGATGTGATGGTTGCCAGAGATGTAATGCTTGCCCTTGAGACAGGAGCTAAAGTAGATATTCAGCACATCTCTTCCGGCCGTTCGGTTGACTTAGTTCGCCTTGCAAAGAAGAAAGGCGCGAAAGTATATGCGGAGGCAACCCCACATCATTTTACATTAACAGAAGAAGATGTGCCGAACTATGGAACGATGGCAAAGATGAACCCACCACTTCGTACCGAGTGGGATAGAACAAAGATAATCGAGGGACTGGCAGATGGAACGATTGATATGATTGCAACTGATCATGCTCCTCATGCCATCGAAGAAAAAGAAAGGGAATTTACAAAAGCACCAAGTGGAATCGTCGGATTGGAAACTTCTCTTTCTCTTGGAATTACCAGTCTTGTAAAAAGAGGTTATCTTACAATGATGCAGCTTCTTGAAAAAATGACAGTGAACCCGGCCAGACTTTATAAATTTGACTGTGGAACTTTAGAAGAAGGAAAGGCAGCGGACATTGTAATTTTTGCGCCGGATGAAGTCCGCACTGTAGAATCTTTCGAATCGAAGGCAGAAAATTCTCCATTTCTTGGTGCACAGTTATACGGAAAAGTGAAGTATACCATCTGTGATGGTAAAGTTGTATATCGCGGCTAACAATAATCGTGTCGTTTTTTGGCATATCGTGAGTGTACATCTGAAAAAATTTATGCTAGAATGAAAAAGATATCAGTACAATTCTGGAGGAAGTTATGATTAATCAGTTAGTAAAAGGAATCAAAGAAAAAGACGCACCTATCGTTGTTGGTCTTGACCCAATGCTTTCTTATGTGCCAGAGCATCTTGTAAAGGATGCATTTGCTGCATACGGAGAGACATTAGAAGGTGCCTGCGAAGCAATCTGGCAGTTCAATAAGGGCATTATTGATGCAACTTATGACCTGATTCCGGCAGTGAAGCCACAGGTTGCCATGTATGAGCAGTTTGGTGTTGAGGGAATGAAAGCCTTCAAAAAGACTTGTGACTATGCCAAGAGCAAAGGTCTTGTTATCATCGGAGATATCAAGAGAGGAGACATTGGTTCTACTTCTGAAGCCTATGCGATTGGTCATGTTGGAACTGTAAAGATTGGCGAGCATATATACTCCCCATTTACAGAAGACTTTGTAACCGTAAACCCATATCTCGGTTCTGACGGAGTAAAGCCTTTCTTAAAAGTATGTAAAGAGAATAATAAGGGTGCTTTTATCCTTGTAAAGACATCCAATCCATCCAGCGGAGAATTCCAGGATAGAGAGATCGATGGAAAGCCTCTTTACGAGATTGTTGCCGAGAAGGTAGCAGAATGGGGCGAAGAAGTGATGGGTGAAGATTACAGCTACGTTGGAGCAGTAGTTGGAGCAACATATCCAGAGATGGGAGCAGCCCTTCGTAAGATTATGCCAAAGAACTATATCCTTGTACCAGGATATGGTGCACAGGGTGGAAAAGGTAAGGATTTAGCACCATTCTTTAATGAAGACGGACTTGGAGCTATCGTAAACTCCAGCCGTGGAATTATCTGTGCTTACCAGAAAGACCCTTATAAAGAAAAGTTTAGTCCAGTGGACTATGCAGATGCCAGC
>OIBE01000255.1_pt1 | contig 16161 bp, 16 predicted proteins | sample 1580961 | NCBI WGS metagenome assembly OIBE01 (sample SAMEA3882550, study PRJEB24775) | human gut metagenome | biome: human-associated habitat; feature: intestine environment; material: feces | place: Netherlands | collected 2009/2010
GCTGCCGCGACAGCAAGTTCGAGTTCATCATGCGCGAGACCACCACATCGCAGATTATCGACGACGTCCGCGCATTTCGCAGCGATATCGGCATTCTGTATCTAGATGACTTTAACGCCCGCGTCCTGCAGAAGGCCTTCGCCGATGCCCGCGCAAGCTTCCATCCCCTCTTCGACGCGGCGGTCCATGTCTTCGTTAGCGAGCGCCATCCACTCGCACGCCGCCCTCAGCTGTCCCTTGCCGACCTCACGCCCTATACGCACTACAGCTTTGAGCAGGGAACCTCAAACTCCTTCTATTACGCCGAGGAACCTTTTAGCTATATCCCTTGCGACCGCAACATTCGAATCTCGGACCGCGGAACGCTCACTAACTTACTTATCACGTCGAACGGTTACACCTTGTCGACCGGTGTCCTCTCCAATGAAATGCAATGGGGTATGGCATCAATCCCGCTGGCAGACGCCCCAACGATGCACGTAGGCTATATCATGCACAACGAGCGCAAGCCCTCTCCCCTCTTGCAGCAATACCTCGACGAGCTCAACCGCATCATCCATGCCAACTAACTGTCGGAAGACGGGGTAGAAATCGTAGATTGCTAGCCCCCGGCGGGCATGGCGCTACAATGGTCACTCACACGAAACGTACCCAACGAAAGGAACCATGTGAAGGTCATCATCTATACCGACGGCTCGGCCCGATCAAATCCGGGACGCGGCGGCTACGGCGCCGTGCTCAAATACACCAACCCCGCCGGCAAGACCTTCACCTCCGAGCTTTCGCGCGGCTACGCCAAGACCACCAACAACCGCATGGAGCTCATGGCGGTCATCGTGGCGCTCGAGGCACTTAACCGCCCCTGCGAGGTCGAGGTCCATTCCGATTCGCAATACGTCGTCAACGCCTTCAACAAACACTGGATCGACGGCTGGAAAAAGCGCGGGTGGAAAACTGCCAACAAGCAGCCCGTCAAGAACCGCGACCTGTGGGAGCGCCTGCTTGCCGCAAAGGGCAAGCATAAGGTGGAATTCATCTGGGTTAAGGGGCATGCCGGCCACGAGCTCAATGAGCGTTGCGACGAGCTCGCCACCACCGCGGCCGACGGAGCCAATCTCGATATCGACACCGGCTTTAACGAGAGCGACCTGTAACGGCGTTTTCGCACGCTTTTGTGTCCTCCCGCGCTACACTCGTCCTGTAGGCCAAACAACGCAAGGGGGACACATGCTGCGCATCGCAACCATCGGCACATCCATGATCACCGACGATTTTATCCAAGTCGTCAATGCCAACGACCAGGCTACATTCGTAGGCACGCTCTCGCGCGATGCAGATCGCGGCGGCGCCTTCACCGCTAAGCACGGCGGCGAGCGTAACTTCACCGCGCTTGACGAGCTTGCGTCCGCCGATGACGTCGACGCCGTCTACATCGGCAGCCCCAATGCGCTCCACTACGAGCAGGCGCTCGCCTGTATCGCCGGCGGCAAGCACGTTATCGTCGAAAAGCCCTTTTGTGCCACCGAGGCGCAGGCGCTCGAGGTCTTTCGTGCAGCCGAGGCGGCGGGCGTCGTAGCCCTCGAGGCCATGCGCCCGCTCCATGACCCCGCTTTCCACGCCGTCGAGGACGCCCTGGGCGAGATTGCGCCCATTCGTCGCGCCTCGCTGCGCTTTGGCAAGTATTCCTCGCGCTACAACGAAATCCTCGCTGGACGCACCACCAATATCTTCGATTGCAATATGGCATCGGGTTCCCTCATGGACATCGGCGTCTATACCGTCGAGCCCATGGTCGAGATCTTCGGCATGCCCTCCGGTCTCACCAGCATGGCCACGCTGCTCGACCCCTCAACGCAAGAGCTCACCCATGGCCCCATCGACGGCTGCGGTTCCATTCTCGCCAGCTACGGCAGTGGCCGTATCTCCGTCGAGCTCGCGCACTCCAAAATTACGAATGACCTGCTGCCCTCGCAGATCGAAGGCGAGCGTGGCACTATCCAGATCGACCATCTGTCCACGCCCCGCAACGTCCGCATCGACTATCGCGGCGACGTCGTACGCGGCTCGGCGACCGAGGCACCGCGCGAGCAAGGCGGCAACGGCCGCGCGCTCGACCTTCCCAAGTCAAGCAACACCATGGAATACGAGCTTGCCGACTTTATCACCGCTATCGACGGCGTTCATCACGTTAAAGATGAGATTTGGGAAACACGGGCCGGGCGCCATGAGCTTGGCCACTATCGCGATGTCACGCTTGTCTCGTTGCGCATCATGGATGCCGTGCGTCAGCAGGCCGGCATTACCTTCCCCGCCGATTCAGTCAAGCAGGCCTAGCGATGGGCCTCTTCGATACATTCTTCTCCAGCGTCACCGGTGGCAGTCGAGAGCCTCAAAAACCATCAGATGTCGAGCTCGAGCTGCGCCGCAGGCTTACCGTGCTCGCAAGCGACGAGGCCACTCAAGACACTCCCCTGCGCTATTTCCTGCGCTGGGCGGGGCAAGTCCAGGGCGTTGGTTTTCGCTTTACCAACACCAACCTCGCGCAGGCACGCGCACTCACCGGCTGGGTGCGTAACATGGAAGACGGCTCAGTCGAGATGGAGATACAGGGAGCTCCAGCAAACATCCTATCTCATCTCGAGGCGCTTCATGCCTCCTATGAGCGCATGGGAACGCGCTTTCGCCTCGTAGACACCCAAGTCCGAGCCCCACTTGCCAATGAAGACGGTTTCAGTCCTCATTATTAGTATTGTGTGCTAAATACGGTATCATTTACCTACGACCGTTAATAGAAAAGAGGCGAGGCGCATGGCGGTGCAAAGAAGGAATACCAGGCAGCGAAAACTGGTTCTTGACGCCGTGCGCCAAAGCTATAACCATCCCACCGCCGACGAAATCTACAACGTCGTGCGCGCGCAGGATGACAAAATCAGCCGCGGTACGGTCTACCGCAACCTCAATCTCTTGGCCGACGCCGGCGAGATCCTCTCAATCAAGACGCCGGGCGGCAGCCGCTTCGATCGCACGATCGAGCCGCATGCGCATATCATCTGCACCTCGTGCAGCCGCGTCATCGACGTACCGCTCCCCTTCGATGCCGAGCTCGATACCGAGGTATCCGAGCTAATTGGATGGGATGTCATCTCGCACTACACCATCTTTGAGGGACTCTGCCCCGACTGCCGGTAGCCTTTGGGGCATGACTGCAAATCTTCTTGCCCACCCGCTACAGCAAACAGTACATTTCTAGGTATGTCCCGAAAACCTACTCGGCGAGCAGGCGGCGCAGTTCTTCTTCGACCGTGCGCACGTAACGGACGCGGTCGTTGATGCCACGCATAGAGGGATTGCAGCTTTCCATGAGATAAGGATGGCCCACTACGTTGAGCATGTCGCGGTCGTTTTCGTTATCACCAAACGCCATCATCTCATCGGGCGAAATACCCAGGGCACGACCGCAATCGGCAAGCGCGGAGCCCTTGCCCGAACCGAAACCGATAAAGTCCGTCCATTCGGTTCCCGACGTCATCACGTCGACACGGTCGCTAAAGAGGCGTTCAAAATGCTCCAGCGCCGCTGGCTGATCAACCTCGGGCGTCTGGAAGGCAATCTTAATGACATCCTCGTCAATGTCCTCGGGACGGTCGACCACCGCCACATCGCAATGGACCTCGTAACGCAAATGGTCGACGAACGCATCGTTGCCGCTTATGGTGTAAAGGTGCCCCTCACACGAAAGGGTCACGTCGGCATGGGGGTAGGCGACCACGGCATTCGCAATATCCATCGCCAGGTCACGCCCCATAGAGCGCTTGACGACGGCATGCCCCTCGTTCATCACCAGGGCTCCGTTTTCGCATACATAGGCGAGCTCATCGGCCACCGGGGCAAACAGATAGCGCAAGCTCGCATATTGACGGCCGCTCGCCGGCATAAACACGATGCCGCGACGATGCAGCTCGTCGATGAGCTCAAAGGCCTCGGAACGCGGCTCGCGCTCCCCCGGATGCAGCAACGTGCCGTCCAAATCGCAGGCGATCAGCTTGATTCCCTCAAGACCCATATGCTTTCCCCCAAAGCACCTCGTCAACAGCAAGACGGACTTTGATTGGTCGCCCCTCAAAGTCCGTCTTACGCATACGCACGCTAACCGCGCGCCTTCTTTACGATCGTAAAGTCTGGAGCCATACTCACAACGACATCCGCCGCGCTCGATGCAAAGCGTCGACTGGCATCGAGCTCGCGTGTGGCCACCGAGAGCCGAACGCCCCCGATACCCCGGAGCATACGACCCAAAACCGGTTGCACCGGCGTATACATACGCACGGTATGCTCGTCCGAGTCTCCCCGGAAGAGCGGCGCATGCATGTTGCCGATCTCCCAGCACGCATGCGCGAGCGCAATCGGATCCATGCGGTCGACTTCGACCAAATAGACTTCGGCGCTGCGCAGGCGCACGACAACCGCCACGGGTACCATGCCCGAGCGGTCAATGACGAGCACGTCGCCATCGGCAAGACGCTCGCCATCAGTGGCATCCAGCCGGGCATTCACCGTGCGCCCCAGCTCCGTCACACCCACAAACAGGCGCGCATCAGCCTGGTCCCAATCGAGTAGCAGCTCGTCAACCTCAAAGATACCACCCATCTCCCGACGAAGCAGGAGCTCATAGGACGGGTCGTTGAGATTTCCCAAGCGCTCCGTAGCTACCAGGTTCACGGACATCAACTAGTCCTCGACCTCGACGAGCTCGATATCAAAGTTGAGACCCTTGCCGGCGAGCTCGTGATTGGCGTCGAGCGTCACGGCCTCGGACGTCACGTCGATGACAACGGCAGGGACAGGCATGCCGCTCGGCGTGGACAGGAAGAGCTTCATGCCCTTCTCGATCTGCTCGATGTTGGGAACCTGCTCGGCCGGGAAGGTAATAACCATCTCGGGATTGTGCTCACCGTAGGCATCGGCAGCAGGAATGTGTACAGACTTCTTCTCGCCGACCTGCATATCAATAACGGCAGCGTCGAAGCCCTTGATCATCTGACCGGCACCGCAGGTGAACTCCAGCGGCTCGCCGCGATCGTAAGAGCTATCGAACTGCGTGCCGTCGTCGAGCGTGCCACGATAATGGGTCTTAACCTTCTTGCCCTGGTTGGACATGGTAACCTCCGTAATAAGGGCGGCACACAACGCGAGCCGCCATGAACATATGGCGCTAACTATACCCTAGTCATACAATTCAAAGGCAGTTTGCAAAGAAACGCTGCAACCGGAGGAACCATGGCATATCCCGTATTTGACTTGCACTGCGACACCGCCGACCGCATCGGCTGGGCCACACTCGATCTTGACCTGCGCTTTACCGCGGGCACCGACGGCTATTTCCCCGGCGACGAGACGCACCCGCAGGATTTCGACCTCATCGAGGGCAACGCCTGCGCCATCTCGCTCGCAAAGATCGGCAAAACTCCGTGGGCACAGTGCTTCGCCACGTTTGTCCCCGACGAGATTCCCGCCGCCCACGCAGCGCGCTTCCAGGCGCAGATCATGGCGCATATGAGTGGCCAGGCCATGCTCAATCACGACCGCATGGTCAACGTGCGCAGAGCCGCAGACATTCGCCCCGCGCTCAAAGACGGCAAGATCGCCTGCATCCACACCATCGAAAACGCCACGTTCTTTGCCGAGGACCCCGCGCTGATCGAGGTGCTCAAGAGCCTGGGCGTACTCATGTCATCGCTCAGCTGGAACGCGCAGGGACCGCTCGCGAGTGGACACGATACCCACGCCGGCCTCACCGCCGCCGGCATCGAGGCACTTACGCAGATGGAGCACGCCGGCATGGTACTCGACGTCTCCCACCTCAACGACGAGTGCTTTGACGAGGTTGTCGCCCACGCCACGCGCCCCTTCGTCGCCAGCCACTCCAACTCCCGTGCGGTTTGCGGCGTCAAGCGCAACCTCACCGACGACCAGTTCCGCACCATTCGCGACATGGGCGGCATCGTCGGCCTCAACTACTGCAGCGAGTTCCTATCCAACGAAGCAACCGACGAGACCGCCGCAGATGTCACCTTCGACCAGCTGGCGGCACATATCGAACATTGGCTCGACCTGGGCGGCGAGGACGTCATCGCGCTCGGCGGCGACTGGGACGGTGCCACGGTGCCCGCTTTCCTCTCCGATGCCAGCAAGATGCCCGAGTTCCAGAACATGCTCTCCAAGCACTTTGGCAAGACCGTGATGCAAAAGCTCTGCAGCGACAACGCGCTTGCCTTCTTCGAGCGTTATTAATTTCACATCCCTTGAGCGGGCCGGCATGCCGAACGGTCGACATGCCGGCCCGTCCCCAATCTGAAGGACCGCTTTTGACGCAGCAGTTTACGATTTCCGTATCCCGACCGGATGGGACGCCCATCCCCGTCGTCGTTACCAAAAAGCGCGTCAAGAACTTCAACCTACGCGTCACATCGAGCGGTGAGGTCCACGCCAGCGCACCGCTCGGCGCCAGCCGCGAGCGTATCGAAGCGTTTGTGAAGCGCAACAGCGCCTGGATTATCAGCCGACTTGCCCAGCGTGAACAACGTCAGGCGACGGCGCGAGAGCCGCTCAGCCCCTCGTCCATCATTGCACTTTGGGGCAAGCCCATCACGGTACAGGATGCGCTCGATCACAACTTTGCATCACCCGCACCGCGACCCAAGCAGGCTACCTTCGCAAGTTTTATGGGTACCGACGAATCGGACGAACACCCACAGGCCAAGCGGCACGCAATCCTCGACGACCTAACGTCCGATGAACTCCAAGCCCACATCGACCAGCTCTATACGTCCGAGGTCACATCGGCGCTACGCGATATGGTGCACACATACGAAATCGCAATGGGTGTCGCCGTTTCCCGCGTTTCCGTACGCAGCATGAAAACGCGCTGGGGCTCGTGCACGCCCAAAACCGGCGCCATTCGCATCGCACGCGAACTTGCCGCCTACCCCATCGAATGCCTTGACATGGTTGTCGCCCACGAGCTCGTCCACTTGCTCGAGCCAAGCCACAATCAGCGGTTCCACGCCCTGCTCGACATGTACTGCCCCAACAATAGGGTTCTGTCGCAGCGGCTCAAAAAACCGCCCGCCAACGAGCTCTAGCGTCGGCTAGCGCACACGCTCGATCTCGACGCCGCAGCTTGCCAGGGGAAGACCGACGGGCGCCCAAGGCTTATCGAGCTTAACACGCACGCCAAGCAGCAAGGGGTAACGACGTAGCAGCATCTGGGCCACACCCTCGGCTGCGGCCTCGATGAGCTTAAACGTATGCTCGCGCAGATAGCCGTCGACATCGTGGCACACCGAGCCGTAATCAATCGAGGCATCCAGGTTGTCGTGCTCCCCTGCCGCGCGCAGGTCGGCATAGAGCACCAAGGACACGACAAACTTCTGCCCCAGGGCGTTCTCCTCGGGATACACGCCGTGGTTGGCAAAGACCTCGAGACCGTCGATAGTAATGCGGTCGGCATGGCGCAGGTCGTCATAGCTCACATGAGGCACCGCCGTTGCGGCGGAAATCTCACCCCTGCCACGACGGGCAAGCTCGGCACCTTCGGTCTTGGTTGCATTCTCAGGTAGCTTTTTGTTAGTCATCGCAATCGTCTCCTTCGTCAGAACCCCGACCGCGCATGCCGACTACACGCGAATCGACAGGTTCTTTTTATCATCGCTCCAGTTGCAAGCATTGCGCGCGGGGCATGCAAAGCAGGCGCGCGACGCTTTGTCGGCTGCATAGAGCAGACGCTCAAGCGGCTGGCTGTTCACGCGCAGCTTTCGATGGCCCAGAATGGCCGTCTTAATGGCTGCGGCATCTGCCGGCTCAAACGCCACGTCATCGGGCATGCCGCCGAGAATCGCATCGGCGACGCGCTCGCTTGCAACATCATGAGATATACCCGATTCATACTGTTCATCTTTGCCGATATCGTGAAGAAGTGCCGTGGCGTAGATGACCTCGCGGTCAAATTCAAGCTGTTCCTCGAGATTCTTAATCCACATAATGCGCGCGACATCCAGCAGATGGTCAATACCGTGGCGGCAAAAGATGCGCCCCGATTCCAACTGTGCAATGTTGCCCAGGTGCCGCCGGAACAGCCCGTTGGCACAAATGTAATCAATGCGAGGCATGGCGCCAAAGGGAGTCAGGCCCGAAGCCAAAAAGCCGCGACGCGGCGTCCCCTCATCGGTCTTCGATGTAAAGTCGTTGACGACCCTCATGCTAACGGCCCAGCATCCTAAAGAATCGCTCCTCGAGCGACGGATCGGTCTCAAAGACGCCGCGACGAGCAAGCGTTACGGTCTTGGTGCCGGGCTTTTGTACGCCGCGCATGGTCATGCACATATGCTCGGCTTCCATCAGTACGATCGCTCCTTGGGGAGCAAGATATTCCATGAGGGCATCGGCAACCTGTGTACACAGCTGCTCCTGCAGCTGCAGACGACGGGCATAGACCTCAACCGTGCGAGCAATCTTAGACAGACCCGCCACGCGACCGTTAGGGATATAGCCGATCGCAGCCTTGCCATAAAACGGCAGCAGATGATGCTCGCACAGCGAGTAGAACGTAATGTCGCGCTCGATAACCAAATCGTTCGAAGCGACGGCAAAGGTTTTGGACAGGTGCTCCTCGGCACTCTGGTCCATACCGCCGGCGATCTCACCATACATACGGGCAACGCGCGCCGGGGTCTCCAGCAGGCCCTCACGAGTTGGGTCCTCGCCTATACCTTCAAGCAGCAGCTTAATGGCAGTCTCGACTTTTTCCTGATCGACCATCTGGGCCTCACTTTTCCGATTTTGCGTTCGCGCTATGGTACCACGCCCTCCGGCATCGGCCACAAGCTACATAGTATGGGTCGAATAGACCGGATCGTCTCGCCAAAGCTCCACGGCATCGCAAAGCGCAACGCCCTCACGCGCGGCACGAGCGCGCGTGGCGTTCATGTCGATCACGCGCTGGTTGCTCGAGCCCCTAAAGCGCAACGAGATATCGTACAGATCCTGAACGAACGGGCCGTCCACCAACATGTCGAGGCAGGCTAGAATACGGTCCGTGACCTCGGTATGATGACGGCCACCCGGCATAAGCTCCTCGAGCACGTCACCAGTAAAGCACCAAATGGTCTTCCCCGACTCCACAGGATAGGCCGCACGCACGCGTTCGATAAAGTCAACGAGACCTGCTTGATTCTCGGGCTCCATGGGCTCGCCGCCCAGAATCGTCAGGCCATCAATAAAGGGGTGGTCAAGACTCTCGATAATCTTGTCCTCGACGGCACGGTCGAACGGTTCACCCGCGGCAAAGTCCCACGCGACGGAGTTAAAGCAATTCTTACACCCGCGACGGCACCCGCTCACAAACAGAGAAGTACGAACACCTTCCCCATCAGCAATGTCGAAATACTTAATGTTCGCGTAGTTCATAGGTAACCTTCCTGGGGGTCTGGAGCACATCATCCCGTCCTCAAACATTCTCGGCCTTCGGCCTGCGAAACTGCGGGCGGGACGATATGCTCCAGACCCCTCGCGAGCGATACTCGATGAACAAAGCGAACATCGAGTATAGGGTTCGAGGTCTAATAAAAACTTTGTTGCAGCTCAACCGTCATCGCAAGCAAAACGTTGTTGCAAGTCAACTCATTTCCGCTAAGAACTTCGAGGAGTGAGCAGACCGCATGCTGCATCTCAACTACGTCAACTTGGCTGCCCCGTAGCGAGGCCCCGGACCTTTGCTCGATATGAGTTCCGCACGAACAGGAGGCGCCAGTGGCGCCTCCGTCGTGAGCCAGGACTGTCCGAAATAGCGAGTAAAGGTCCGGGGCCTCGCTACGGGGCTGCTTGGGATGGTTATTAGAGATGCAGCACGCGGTCGCGGATCTCCTCGGTTCGGCCCTGGTTCCAGAACTGGGTACCGATGTAGCCGCACGTACGGCGGGCGACGTTCATCTTCTCCTGATCGCGGTTGCCGCAGTTGGGGCACTCCCACACCAGTTTGCCATCATCCTCGACAATCTTGATCTCGCCGTCGTAGCCGCACACCTGGCAGTAATCGCTCTTGGTGTTGAGCTCGGCGTACATGATGTTGTCGTAGATGTACTGCATCACGCGAATGACAGCCTTAAGGTTGTCCTGCATGTTAGGAACCTCGACGTAGGAGATGGCACCGCCCGGCGAAAGCTGCTGGAACATGCCCTCAAACTTAAGCTTATCGAAGGCATCGATCTCCTCGGACACGTGGACGTGGTAGCTGTTGGTGATATAGCCCTTGTCCGTCACGCCCGGAATAATGCCAAAACGGCGCTGCAGGCACTTGGCGAACTTATACGTCGTCGACTCCAACGGCGTGCCGTACAGCGAGAAATCGATGTCGCTTTCGGCCTTCCACTCGGCGCATTTGTCGTTCATGTGCTGCATGACGGCCATGGCAAACGGCGTGCCTTCCTTCTCGGTGTGGCTGTGGCCCGTCATGTACTTGACGCACTCATACAGACCGGCATACCCCAGGCTGATGGTGGAATAGCCGCCCACGAGCAGTTTGTCGATCGTCTCGCCCTTCTTAAGGCGCGCCAGGGCGCCGTACTGCCACAGAATCGGTGCGGCATCCGAAAGCGTGCCCATCAGGCGCTCATGACGGCACAGCAGGGCACGATGGCACAGCTCAAGGCGCTCGTCGAAGATCTTCCAGAACTTGTCCATGTCCTGATGCGAGCTCAGTGCGACATCGGGCAGGTTGATGGTCACAACACCCTGGTTAAAGCGGCCATAGTACTTAGGTTTGGTCGGGTCATAGTTCAGCGCGTTGGCAACATTGTTAAAGCCGTTGCCCGAACGGTCGGGCGTCAGGAAGCTGCGGCAACCCATGCAGGTGTAGCAATCGCCATTGCCGGCGGTCTCACCCTTAGACAGCTTGAGCTCACGCATCTTCTTCTCAGAGATGTAGTCGGGCACCATGCGCTTGGCGGTGCACTTGGCAGCCAGCTGGGTCAGGTAGAAGTACGGGGAATTCTCGTGAACGTTATCGTCCTCGAGTACATAGATAAGCTTGGGGAATGCCGGGGTAATCCAAACGCCGGCCTCGTTCTTAACGCCCTCGTAGCGCTGGCGAAGCGTCTCCTCCACGATCATGGCAAGGTCGTGCTTCTCCTGAGGCGTACGGGCCTCGTTAAGATACATAAAGACCGTCACGAACGGCGCCTGGCCATTCGTGGTCATAAGCGTCACGACCTGATACTGAATCGTCTGGACGCCGCGACGGATCTCGTCACGCAGACGGTCCTCAACGACCTCACGGACCTTCTCGGCAGACGCAGAGACGCCAAGCTCCTCAAGCTCGCGGGCAACCTCGACACGAATCTTCTGGCGGCTCACCTCGACAAACGGAGCCAGGTGGGTCAGCGAAATCGACTGACCGCCGTACTGGGAAGAGGCGACCTGGGCGATAATCTGCGTCGCGATATTGCAAGCAGTCGAGAAGCTGTGCGGCTTCTCGATCAGCGTGCCCGAGATAACGGTGCCGTTCTGGAGCATATCCTCCAGGTTCACCAGGTCACAGTTATGCATGTGCTGGGCGAAGTAGTCCGAATCATGGAAGTGAATCAGGCCCTCGTTGTGGGCATCCACGATCTCCTGGGGCAGCAGCACGCGCTGCGTCAGGTCCTTGGAAATCTCGCCGGCCATGTAGTCGCGCTGAACGGAGTTGACGGTCGGGTTCTTATTGGAGTTCTCCTGCTTGACCTCTTCGTTGTTGCACTCGATGAGCGACAGAATTTTGTCGTCAGTCGTGTTCTTCTGGCGCTTCAGGCTCTGAACATAGCGATAGATGATGTAGTGGCGAGCGACCTCGTAGCAGTCGAGACGCATAATCTCGTCCTCGACCAGATCTTGGATCTCCTCGACCGATACGGTGTGACCCGCGTTCTCGCATGCCTCGGCGACGTTTTGCGCCGCATAGATCACCTGGCGGTCGGTAAGACGAGAGCCCTCCTCGACCTCCAAGTTGGCGGCGCGAATCGCATTGACAATCTTATCGATGTCAAAGACAACCTCGGTGCCGCTGCGCTTGATAATCTTCATCCTCTTGCCTCTTTCACGTCGTAGTCTCATTGCGTTTCAGAGCCAAACGATGCCCGGCAGGGCTTGCCCCCGTCTTGCGGCGCCGTCGCGCAATCTGTGTCCTCGATAAACCATAGGTCCTCATGCGGACAGTCCTCGCGGCCGATCAAGCGACTCAAAGGCGTGTCCAAATGGGACGAACAAGGTCTTCGTTCTCTGTCCGCCATCTATCATACGACAAAGAGGCATCTATATCCTGTATTCTTTTTTAGGCCAAACACAACATATAGTGTTTCAGCAGGTCAAAGCAATTGGTCAATTTACAGACGCATTAAAAATGAGAAGTCATAGACATGCCAAATGAGCCTCATCAACGCAACTACCTGCTCAGCAGTTTTGAAACCCCCTCAACCATACCGCCGACAAATCCTACCAAAACCAAACCGCTCACGCCAAAAGAATCCAAAAATTTGTGCTTGACCAACATGTTGCGGTTGATCGCGAGGAGGTTGGAGACAACGGGTCGCCACAGCCACGATGCCAGGCGGCACGGGATCAAGACCGAGTGTAGGCAGCCGTCTTGTCAACTTATAGCAAAACAGCTAAGCAACTTAGCCCCTAAGCTGTAAACATGTGGTGGCATTGGAAAATTTGAACTCGTTATCTTATCTGTGTCACAGCGCTAATCTGAAAGCTCGCACCGAGCCGATAGATAATGAATTGCGTTTAGCAAACTGGCAGAAAGGCAGATGGTCGTCAGCTGATAATTATTCTATATCGCGATCTGACAAGTCACATCAAATTAAGGCAAAGGCAGCTTATTGAACCGCGTTGTCCCAACTTATGGAATTCTGAACGCAAGAGCCTGCCGCTGGCGTTGGTTCTAGATAGACAATAAAGCGGCAGCGGTATGACAAGACTCTGCTTGTGAAGTTGCCTGCAAATCACAGAAAAATGATTGAAGACCCATCACGCTCCCGGATGAAAAACCGAAGAGAGCGCTTGGGTGCGCATAGCCCCAGGACTCGAGAAGACGCACCCCAATACCAACTAAATTAAAAGTAGGTTCAGCCAAACACCCATAGCAAATGGAGGGTAAAGCCTAATTCCAGATTGCGCTAAAATTCTAGCGTATCGGGGAGCCCCCTCGCGGCAATCTTCCGCCCACGTCCAAGCGTCACGCCATACGCCAGCGCCGCATTCAGCAATCAACGTGAATGAAACCCCAATGAGTATCTGCCATTCCACGACGGAAGCAGCAACTGTTGGGCGGTTATTTCCGAATCATTTGGCTGGTAAACCCGGCACGTACAAGCTTTTCATAGGCAGAATACACGTATGGCGGCACAAGCTGTTCGCTTTGATAGCCAAGCTTTGGATACTCAATCACACGCTGCAAGTCCCCAACCAAGAGGGAGATGAATTCTTCTTTCGCGATAGGTGCCTCCCGAGATTCATAATATCTACAATAATCTCGGTAGCCCAGTCGCGGCGAGGCAAGTAAGTAATCGAAGTCGGGCCACTGCACGTCAAGAGTCGCGCGAGTACGCAGCTCGCGATACGGACGCTCAACGACTATAGTCTTTCGCTCTTCATGAAAACTGTCTTGCATGAATTCCTTGGAAAAGTGTATGTTTTCACCCGTGTTCGAAGACCTGCACTCTTTAAAAACACAGCATTTTGGAACTCCACAGCTTATGGCAACACTAGCTAGGTGCTCGGCTTCGGGCTCTCTCCAGAGCTCTCTCGTAATACGTCCGTATCCGCCCGTAAAGAGAATCCTCTTGCACAAACCCGCCCTATAGAGCTCTGCTGCCCTTATGGCAACGTGTTCATCATGGCTTCCAAACACTAACGCCAAATCCACCGGTTCGAGAGGATCGTCGAGATGCCCGTACTCGAAGACCGTCTCCGCGTACTCATCAATCGAATCAGCGCTCATATGCACCACTCCTAATGTGTCGCCCCTTCAACATATCAGCATGCGCCTTACAAAGGGTAGTTGCATACCTAGTGAAATGTCTCTCGCACATTTCGGGATATATTTCTTGGTAGAGTTTCTCCGCAGAATCGGTCTGGCCAGATGCCCAGTAATAGAAAAACTCATCGAACTTCAATGCGTAGTAGTAAACGGGTTCAAGTTGACCCTTAATGAACTCATAGCTTTTCTCCAGCGCAGGCTTTATCGCTTCGGCCCTCTGGATTTCATAATTAAAGCAATATGCCTCAAAACAGCGTCGGAGTGTAAAGAAATGTTCTCTGGCATTATCCGAATAAAGCGGCTCGTCCTCAACCAATCTATCGAACTCGTCCAAATCATCATCGATGATTGCAATCTCCCGACGAGGCAGGAGCTCACTGTCGGGGTACGGTACCTCATATTCCCGTCTGGTTTCTTCTGCATACGGCAACAACTCGCTCAATATTTCATGAGCCCTTGCAAGGTTTCTCTCTTGCTTAAACGTGATTGCCAACAACCATTTCGATTGAATGATGCGTTTTCGCACTGATGCAGTGAATTCGGGAAAGTCCGGATTCTCAGGAATCCCTTCATAGACACCAAGCGCTTCAATAAGGAAGTTCCTCGCGTCATGCACATATCCGAGTTCTCCATCGTTAATCAGAAAATAAGCAACACTCTCGTAAAGCCACCCAAGAGCCACAGAGATCTTATTTGTCTTCACCGCAATCTGAGCGACGACCTTTGGTCGATGTCCATCAATTTGAAACTCATTGAAGTACTTATAAGTCTCGAATGGATCACCTGTTTCGGCATACTCCTTCAGCACCAGTCGTTTCGCCTCACGGAAATAGTCCGCCAATTTCTTGGGCTTAGTGTCCCCGATGAATCTATTGACGTCATCTACGTCTTTTTCGGAAGCGTCAATATCCAGTAGCTTCAGTTTAGTTTGCTTCGCCAGCGGCGTGGTCCCCTCGTCTATCACGTCTGTAATTGCTCCACTGACAAGGTTAATAAAGCTATCAACCTTGTCCTCAACAGGCGGGATGCTCGCGTCTATCACATTCACATCCGACAGAAGGAGACCGAACGTTTTGTCATTTCCGCTGGCACACGGACTTTTAGGATTGTCAATTTTAATTGGTTGGACCTTGAGCCTTCTGTTAATTGCAAAAGACAGTTCCTTGCGCACGAAGAAAGATTCTATTGCAGACACGCTCAGAACCACGACGAACACGGTCGAATTGTCGATTGCCCTCGCAATGGCTTCGGGGTAATTGCACGACTGCTCGATGTCATTATCCAACGCATCACGATCTAGCCAAGACTTTATGCCCAACTCTGACAGTTTTGATTGGAGTTTCTCAGCGAACTCAATATCTTTGCTGCTGTGACTAATGAAAACTAGATGATTCATTTATACCTCCAAAGCTTCCAATTAAAGCTAGGTAAACTAAGTCCGGTTTCCATTATGCGTCAACCCCGCTAATACCCCTTATGGCAATCGCAAATGACCGTCCTCGAGGCCACAACACAGGCCAAAGTCAGTTATTGGCACACGTGGATGTACGCCGGCATCCACTAGGGCTTCCGCCCCATCAAGGCAAAGTCGGCACAAAAGAGCGCCCCTTAGCACCAAAGGAGCATAGAATAGGCACGGGCTCGAGAAACCCTGCTGGCACTTAACGAAACCAGTCACCGTAAAGAATCCTTGTTCCCCGACACGCCACCAACGTAAGCTCACCATTAATTTGATGTGCGATACCAAGGCTGGAAGTAAACCCAGGACCGAACCAAACAAAAGAATGGATTCGCGCAGCTACGCCAGGCGGAAAACCAAAACGCAGCAAAACACGTAGGCATATAAAGAACAGGCCGATGCATTGCAACCAAAACCCACTAATGATTCGATTAACAAACTAGCATCGAACAAACACGCCGAGCGCTCTCCCCCAACAGGGGATAAAAGAACTCGGATTACAGCCAAATCCGAATGCGCGCGGCATATACAATGATCGCTTCTAAAAAACAGCCCAGAGGACATAGCCTCTGGGCTGCGAACATTTGGTGGGCGTTAGAAGATTTGAACTTCTGACCTCTTCCGTGTC
>OIBE01000267.1_pt1 | contig 15834 bp, 10 predicted proteins | sample 1580961 | NCBI WGS metagenome assembly OIBE01 (sample SAMEA3882550, study PRJEB24775) | human gut metagenome | biome: human-associated habitat; feature: intestine environment; material: feces | place: Netherlands | collected 2009/2010
CGGCGCTGGTGTAGCCGTAGTTGGCATGGTCCTTGTACCTCTGCTCTCCGGGCTGTTCTCTGTCTAAGCGTTCCTGCATGAAATCCTTGCCGCTCCCGCAGCTCTGCGGGGGGCGGCGGAAAGGAGGTTGACACCGTATGGATTTCTTACTTGAAGCCCTGACAAATTGGCTGAAAGAAATGCTGGTGGGCGGTATTATGAGCAACCTTTCGGGGATGTTTGACAGCGTAAACCAACAGGTCGCGGATATATCCGTACAGGTAGGACAGACCCCACAGGGATGGAATGGCAGTATTTTCAATATGATTGAGAATTTGTCAAACTCCATCATGGTGCCGATTGCAGGTGTGATCCTGGCTATCGTTATGACCGTAGACCTGATCCAGATGATTGCAGACAAGAACAACCTGCATGATGTGGATACCTGGATGATTTTCAAGTGGGTGTTCAAATCAGCTGCCGCCATCCTCATTGTCACAAACACATGGAATATCGTGATGGGCGTCTTTGATATGGCGCAGAGCGTGGTGGCGCAGGCGGCAGGGATTATCAATTCGGATGCGTCCATTGACATTTCCTCAGTTATGACCGATCTGGAACCGAGGCTGATGGAAATGGATTTGGGACCGCTGTTCGGACTGTGGTTCCAATCCCTCTTTATTGGCATTACCATGTGGGCGTTGTATATCTGTATCTTTATCGTTATTTATGGCCGTATGATTGAGATCTACCTTGTAACTTCGGTGGCTCCCGTTCCAATGGCTGCAATGATGGGCAAAGAATGGGGCGGTATGGGACAGAATTACCTCCGATCCCTGCTGGCACTGGGCTTTCAGGCGTTTCTCATTATCGTCTGCGTGGCAATTTATGCTGTGCTGGTGCAGAACATCGCTCTGGAAGATGACATCATCATGGCAATCTGGAGCTGCGTGGGCTACACCGTACTGCTATGTTTTACGCTGTTCAAAACCGGCAGTCTCGCCAAATCAGTCTTTCAGGCACACTAAAACGGAAGGAGGTTTCCACATTGGCTTATGTACCCGTACCCAAGGACTTAACAAAAGTCAAAACAAAGGTCATGTTCAATCTGACCAAGCGGCAGCTTATCTGCTTTACGGGCGGAGCGCTTATTGGCGTACCGCTTTTCTTTTTGCTCAGAAAACCTACCGGAAACAGTGTAGCGGCTATGTGTATGATGCTGGTTATGCTGCCCTTCTTTATGCTGGCTATGTACGAAAAGCATGGACAGCCCCTGGAAAAGATCGTGGGCAACATTCTCAAAGTAGCTGTGATCCGTCCCAAGCAGCGTCCCTACCAGACCAATAACTTTTATGCCGTATTAAAGCGGCAGGAAATGCTCGATAAGGAGGTGTATGACATTGTTCACCGCAATAAAAAAATGGCTGCATCGGATGTTCGGAAAAACCGAGGAAAAAACTGTGCAGCCGGTAAAGACAAAGAAAAAGCTGTCCCGCGCCGATAAGAAGCAGATCGAAGCGGCCATTGCCCGCGCTAACCGCACGGACAAAAAAGGAAAATCTGCGCAGGACAGTATCCCTTATGAACGGATGTGGCCGGATGGAATCTGCCGCGTATCGGACAGTCACTACACAAAGACCATCCAGTTTCAGGACATCAACTATCAGCTCTCCCAAAACGAAGATAAGACGGCAATCTTTGAGGGGTGGTGTGATTTCCTCAATTATTTTGACAGCTCGATTCATTTCCAGCTGTCTTTTTTGAACCTTGCGGCATCGGAGGAGACCTTTGCTAACTCCATTTCCATCCCGCCCCAGAGGGACGCCTTTGACAGTATCCGCGAGGAATACACCACAATGCTGCAAAATCAGCTGGCCAGAGGTAACAACGGTCTCATCAAGACCAAATACCTGACCTTTGGTATCGACGCGGACAGCATCAAAGCCGCCAAGCCCCGTCTGGAGCGTATTGAGACCGATATACTTAATAACTTCAAGCGTCTTGGTGTAGCTGCCAGAACGCTGGACGGTAAAGAAAGGCTTTTTCAGCTTCATGCGGTATTCCACATGGATGAACAACTCCCGTTTCAGTTTGAATGGGACTGGCTGGCTCCTTCCGGTCTGTCCACAAAGGATTTTATTGCACCAAGCTCCTTTGAGTTCCGCACCGGCAAGCAGTTCCGTATGGGTAAGAAATACGGGACTGTTTCTTTTTTGCAGATTCTCGCACCGGAACTGAATGACCGTTTGCTGGCTGATTTTCTGGATATGGAAAGCTCGCTCATTGTGAGTATGCACATTCAGTCGGTGGATCAGGTGAAAGCCATCAAAACGGTAAAGCGAAAGATTACCGACCTGGACCGCAGCAAGATCGAGGAACAGAAAAAAGCAGTCCGTGCCGGATACGACATGGACATCATTCCATCTGACCTTGCTACCTACGGCAGTGAAGCGAAAAAACTCTTGCAGGATTTGCAGAGCCGCAACGAGAGAATGTTCCTTTTGACCTTTCTGGTGCTGAACACAGCGGACAATCCCCGTCAGCTTGGCAACAACATCTTTCAGGCAGGCTCTATTGCCCAGAAGTATAACTGTCAGCTGACCAGGCTGGACTTCCAGCAGGAAGAAGGGCTGATGAGCTGTCTGCCTCTGGGTCTCAATCAGATTGAGATTCAGCGAGGACTGACCACCAGTTCCACAGCTATCTTTGTGCCCTTTACTACGCAGGAACTGTTCCAGAACGGGAAAGAAGCTCTGTACTACGGCATCAATGCTCTGTCCAACAACCTCATCATGGTGGACAGAAAGCTGCTGAAAAACCCCAACGGCCTGATTCTGGGTACGCCGGGTTCCGGTAAGTCCTTCAGCGCAAAACGAGAAATTGCCAACTGCTTTTTGCTTACCAGTGATGATGTTATTATCTGTGACCCGGAAGCGGAGTACGCACCGCTTGTTGAGCGTCTGCATGGGCAGGTCATCAAGATCTCACCTACTTCAACCAACTATATCAATCCGATGGATCTGAATCTGGACTATTCGGATGATGAAAGCCCGCTGTCACTCAAGTCTGACTTTATCCTCAGTTTGTGTGAGCTGATCGTGGGCGGTAAGGAGGGCTTGCAGCCGGTGCAGAAAACCATTATTGACCGTTGTGTACGGCTGGTTTACAACGAATATCTCAATGACCCAAAGCCGGAGAATATGCCGATTTTGGAGGACCTTTATAACTTGCTGCGGGAGCAGGAAGAAAAAGAAGCTCAGTACATTGCAACGGCATTGGAAATCTATGTAACGGGTTCTTTGAATGTGTTCAATCATCAGAGCAATGTGGACATTGATAACCGGATTGTCTGCTATGACATCAAGGAACTGGGCAAGCAGCTCAAGAAAATCGGTATGCTGGTGGTACAGGATCAGGTGTGGAACCGCGTTACCATTAACCGTGCCGCCCACAAGTCCACCCGTTACTACATTGACGAGATGCACCTGCTTTTGAAGGAGGAGCAGACCGCCGCCTATACGGTGGAAATCTGGAAGCGATTCAGAAAATGGGGCGGTATTCCGACAGGTATCACCCAGAATGTCAAAGACCTTTTGAGCAGCCGCGAGGTGGAAAATATCTTTGAAAATTCCGACTTCGTGTATATGCTCAACCAGGCAGGCGGAGACCGTCAGATTTTGGCGAAGCAACTGGGGATTTCCACACACCAATTATCTTATGTGACCCACTCCGGTGAGGGCGAGGGCCTGCTGTTCTATGGCTCCACGATCCTGCCGTTTGTAGACCACTTCCCGAAGAACACCGAACTTTACCGCATTATGACCACCAAACCCCAGGAACTGAAAAAGAAGGAGGATGAATGATTATGAACCCCAACATTTTGAATAAAAACCCGCTGATGTTTTTTGACAGGGCGGTAAATGCCCAGCGCAGCCAGCTGCTTACGGTCATGGCCGATGCGGTAAGTGAGTGCCGCACGGCGGCAGATCAGGCAGCCGAACTGAATGAGACCGGTCAGGTGGGGCTTCTCCGTCTGGCAGAGGTCTGGAGCGCCATTCGTGCTAAAGAAGGTATGGGCGGCCTGATTCTGGAAGGAACAGAGGCGAAGATCCTGTCCGATGTGGTGGCACAGTTTTATGCCTACCTGTCCGGCTGTATGTTCAACGATCCTGTGGGAATGGCCATTTATGCAGAGCTGCACTACATGATGTCCTCCCTCATGCTGGGAGAATGGTTTGAATAAAGAGCCGCGCCTGCGCTTTACTGATGAGGAACGGTCTGATCCTGCACTGGAAAAGCCGATCCGTAAAGCGGAGAAAGCTGCGGCCAGAGCAGATAAGGCGCAGGCCAATATCCCAAAGAAAAAGGTCAGGCAGACGGTCATTGACCCGGATACCGGAAAAAAGACCTCGAAGCTGACCTTTGAGGACAAGAAAAAGCCACCTTCCAAAGTTTCTCAAGGAGTCAGGGAAGCTCCCATCCATCTGGTTGCGGGCAAGCTCTACAAAGAGATCCGGGAAACAGAGCAGGACAATGTGGGCGTGGAAAGCGCCCACAAGTCCGAGGAGGCGGTGGAGACCGGCGCTTATCTGGTGCGGGAGGGCTATCGCAGCCACAAGCTGAAGCCGTACCGCAAAGCAGCACAGGCAGAGCGCCAACTGGAAAAGGCAAATGTAAATGTTCTGTACCAGAAATCTTTGCAGGAAAATCCCCAGTTTGCCAGCAATCCGCTTTCCCGCTGGCAGCAAAAGCAGGCCATCAAAAGGCAGTATGCCGCCGCCAAACACGCCGGTCAGACTGCCGGAAATACCGCCCAGGCTGCATCCAAAACCGGAAAAGCCGCAAGGACGGTAAAAGAAAAGGCACAGCAGGCAGGGGCATTCGTCATGCGCCACAAGAAGGGTTTCCTGATGGCAGGGGTTTTGTTCCTCATTACCTGTATGCTGATGAATACCATGTCCTCCTGCTCCATGATGGCGCAGAGCATCGGTTCCGTTCTCTCCGGCACCACTTATCCGTCGGATGACCCGGAAATGCTGGCAGTGGAGGCAGATTATGCAGCCAGAGAAGTCCAGTTGCAGGAGGAAATCGACAACATTGAAAGCAGCCACCCAGGGTATGACGAGTATCGCTATGACCTTGGTATGATCGGCCATGACCCTCATGAGCTGGCAGCATTTCTGTCTGCCGTCTTGCAAGGTTACACCCAGCAGAGCGCTCAGGCAGAGCTGGCGCGTGTGTTTGCAGCACAGTATCAGCTGACGCTTACTGAGGAAGTGGAGATTCGCTACCGCACGGAGACCTCCACCGACCCGGAGACCGGCGAGACCACCTCAGAAGAAGTCCCCTATGAGTATTACATTTTGAATGTGAAACTCACCAGCAAGCCCATTTCCGCTGTGGCGTCGGAGTTACTGACCCCGGAGCAGATGGAAATGTATCAGGTTTACCGGCAGACCATGGGCAATAAGCCGTTGTTGTTTGGCGGCGGTTCCCCTGATACCAGCGGCTCGGAAGATCTGTCCGGTGTGCAGTTCATTAACGGTACCCGCCCCGGCAATCCTCAGCTGGTGGAACTGGCCAAGCGTCAGGTGGGCAATGTGGGCGGCTATCCTTATTGGAGCTGGTATGGCTTTGACAGCCGCGTGGAGTGGTGCGCCTGCTTTGTATCCTGGTGTTATAACCAGGCTGGAAAAAGTGAACCGCGCTTTGCAGGCTGTGAGTGGCAGGGCGTTCCGTGGTTCCAGTCTCATGGACAATGGGGTGCAAGAGGCTATAACAATCTGGCTCCCGGAGATGCAATTTTCTTTGATTGGGATTTGGATGGGACAGCAGACCATGTGGGTATCGTGATCGGTACGGATGGCAGCCGTGTTTATACGGTGGAGGGAAATTCCGGCGATGCCTGCAAGATCAAAAGTTATGACCTGAATTATCAAAGTATTAAGGGCTACGGCCTGATGAACTGGTAACAGACTTTGTGGAAAGGAGTGAACGGTTATGGCAAAAAACAAAATTGAACGTATCGACCAGGAAATTGAGAAAACCCGTGAGAAGATTGCGGAATATCAGGAAAAGCTCAAGACCCTGGAAGCACAGAAAACGGAGGCAGAGAATCTGGAAATCGTTCAGATGGTTCGTGCGTTACGCATGACTCCAGCACAGCTGAACGCTATGCTTTCCGGTGGAATGAACCACGGCAGAGATACAGCACTGTCGGAATCAAATAATCAGGAGGTTACCGCTTATGAAGAATAAAAGAATTTGCAAAACACTTTCCGCCCTTTGCCTGACAATGGTTGTGGCATTTGGCTTTACGATCCCTGCTTTCGCACAGGGGTCAGAACAGGCTCCGGCGGCACCGGCAGAGGATTCTACCAATGACAGCAATGTGATTGTGGAAGAAACAGAACCGGCACCGGCACTTACACCGGAGGGGAATGCGGCATTGGTGGATGATTTTGGAGGCAATAAGCAGCTTATTACTGTTACGACCAAAGCTGGAAATTACTTTTACATCCTGATTGATAGGGCGAATGAGGACAAGGAGACTGCTGTTCACTTTCTGAACCAGGTGGATGAAGCGGATTTGATGGCACTGATGGAAGATGAAAATGTCAAAGAGGAGCCGGCTGCTGTGTGTAGCTGCACGACAAAATGTGAAGCAGGGGCAGTCAATACGGCCTGCCCGGTCTGCGCAACTGATAAGAGTAAATGTACGGGCAAAGCACCCGAACCTCCGGCAGAAACATCGGAGCCGGAAAAAGAGAAGCCTGCCGGATTGAACCCGGCTGCGCTGGCCCTTTTGCTGGCTCTGCTTGGTGGCGGTGGCGTATTTGCCTACTCGAAGCTCGTTAAGAATAAGCCTAAGACCAAGGGCAATGACAGTCTGGACGATTATGATTATGGCGAGGAAGATTCCGAGGAATGGGAAACCGAGGATGAGGAGTCGGACGAAACGGATGCTGACGGGGGCAGCACAGAAGAAGATGATGAGGACAGTGTGAAATGACCCGTTTCACAGACAGCCCCTACGAACGCATGATGACACGCAGGCCGGAGGGCGGGAAGGAAACTTCCCGTCCTCCTTCTTTACCCCACAGCCACCCCTGCTATGGTTGCGGGAATTATGGAAGACCCTGCGTAGGTATCTGTCACCGGGAAATGTCCCGATGGCTCAAAGAGAGGAGGAACCATCATGGCTCAACATAAATTGGTAATTGCCGAAAAACCATCAGTTGCCCAGAGTTTGGCGGCGGTGATCGGCGCAACCGTCCGTAAGGACGGGTATCTGGAGGGCAACGGCTGGCGTGTCAGCTGGTGCGTGGGCCACCTGGCCGGTCTTGCGGATGCAGACAGCTATGACCCAAAGTATGCCAAGTGGCGATATGATGATCTGCCTATCCTGCCGGAACATTGGCAGATGGTGGTGGGAAAGGATAAGAAAAAGCAGTTTGATATTCTCAAAAAGCTGATGAATGCCCCGGATGTGACGGAGGTGGTAAATGCCTGCGATGCCGGACGCGAGGGTGAGCTGATCTTCCGCAGCGTCTATGAGCTGGCAGACTGTCAAAAGCCTATGAAAAGGCTCTGGATTTCTTCGATGGAGGACTCTGCCATAAGGGAAGGCTTTGCAAACCTACGCCCCGGTGCGGATTATGACGGACTTCGGGATGCTGCCCTCTGCCGTGCCAAGGCCGACTGGCTGGTGGGAATCAATGCGACAAGGCTTTTTTCCGTGCTGTATCACCGAACCCTCAACATCGGGCGCGTGATGTCCCCGACGCTGGCGCTTATTGTTCAGCGAGAAGCTGAGATCGACACCTTTCAGCCGATTCCCTTTTATACCGTGGCGCTGGAGCTGCCCGGTCTTACCGTATCTGGGGAGCGCATGGCGGATAAGGCCGCTGCTGAGCAGCTGAAAGAAACCTGTCAGGGTGCAGCTGTCACGATCAAAAAGGTGGAGTGCAAGGAAAAGTCTGAAAAGCCGCCTGCCCTCTATGACCTGACTACTCTGCAAAGAGATGCCAACCGCCTGCTTGGATTTACAGCCCAGCAGACCCTGGACTATCTGCAAAGTCTGTATGAAAAGAAGCTTTGCACCTATCCCCGTACTGACAGCCGCTATCTGACCGGTGATATGGCAGACAGCCTGCCGGTGCTGGTGAACCTGGTTGCCAACGCCATGCCGTTTTGCAAAGAAATCGCCATTACCTGTGATCCGCATACGGTCATCAACGATAAGAAAGTAACTGACCACCACGCAGTAATCCCTACCAGAAATTTCAAGGATGCAGACCTTTCTGCCCTTCCTGCGGGAGAAAAGGCGGTGCTGGAGCTGGTATCCCTGCGTCTGCTGTGTGCCGTGGCCCAGCCCCATATCTATTCGGAAACCGTTGTGATTGCAGCGTGTGCCGGTGGGGAGTTTACCACAAAAGGAAAAACGGTGAAGCACCCCGGATGGAAAGCACTGGAGGACACCTACCGTGCCAAAATGAAGGATGCAGAGCCGAAAAAAGAGGGCGCAGAGAAAGCCCTGCCGGAGCTGACCGAAGGACAGACCCTTTCGGTTTCTGCGGCAATCGTCAAAGAAGGCAAAAGCAGTCCGCCTCAGCACTTTACGGAGGACACCCTATTGTCCGCGATGGAGACTGCAGGAAAAGAGGATATGCCGGAGGATGGCGAACGAAAAGGTCTGGGGACACCGGCCACCCGTGCCGGTATTTTGGAAAAGCTGGTATCTGCCGGTTTTCTGGAACGAAAAAAGAGCAGGAAAACGGTGCAGCTTCTCCCTTCCCACGATGCAGTTTCCCTGATCACCGTTCTGCCGGAACAACTGCAATCGCCGCTTCTGACTGCCGAGTGGGAGTACCGCCTGGGCGAGATCGAGCGCGGGCAGCTTGCCCCGGAGGAGTTTTTAGACGGCATCAGTGCCATGCTGAAAGATCTGGTGGGAACTTATCAGGTCATCAAGGGAACTGAGTACCTGTTCACTCCGCCCCGTGAGGTGGTGGGCAAATGCCCTCGCTGCGGCGGTGAAGTTGCAGAACTGCAAAAAGGCTTCTTCTGTCAGAATGATTCTTGCAGATTTGCAATCTGGAAAAACAACAAATGGTGGGCTGCCAAGAAAAAACAGCCGACCAAGGCTGTGGTGTCTGCGCTGCTGAACGATGGCTGTGTCCGTGTGACGGGGCTATATTCGGAGAAAACCGGCAAGACCTACGATGCCACTGTGGTTTTGGAGGACGATGGACAGTATGCCAACTTCAAGCTGGAATTTGACCAGCGGAAAGGAGGCAGCCGATGAAGCTCTCTTTAGTGGAACGGGAAACCATTCTCCTCTATAACCAGGCAGAACCAATGGCTGAGGTCTACACCCACGATCCCCATCTGATGGAGAAGCTGGAACTGCTGGCAAAAAAGCACCCCGACCAGATCACCCGAAAGGACGCCCATAACTTTACCGTCCCCAAGCGATGTGTATCAGTCAGGGAGCCATACAGCGCAGAACGCCGCAAAGCTGCCAGTGAGCGTGCGAAAGCTGCCGGATACCAGCCCCCTGTGAGAAAGTCCAGCAGTTAAAGGCACATGGCAGAGAATGTATTTGAAGCAGTCAAGCAGTCGGTCAGCACCAGAGAAGCGGCAGAGTTTTATGGGATAAAAGTCAGTCGAACTGGCATGGCCTGCTGTCCCTTCCACGATGATAAGAACCCCAGCATGAAGGTAGACCAGCGATTCCACTGCTTTGGATGCGGTGAAGATGGGGATGTGATCGACTTTACCGCAAAGCTCTTTGATCTCTCCCCAAAAGAAGCGGCGGAGAAACTGGCACAGGACTTTGGCCTGATCTATGACAGTCAGGCCCCGCCCCGCAGGAGATATGTCCGGCAAAAAACCGAGGCACAGAAGTTTCGGGAGAATCGACAGCGCTGTTACCGCGTACTGTCCGATTACTACTATCTGTTGAAAAAATGGGAAGCCGACCGTTCTCCCAGGACACCGGAGGAAGAACCGCACCCCCGCTTTGTGGAAGCAATCCAGAAGAAAACCTATGTAGAGTACCTGCTGGACCTTTTTCTTTATGAAAGTGAAGAAGAACAAAAGGCATGGATTGCAGAACACACAGCAGAAATCACACACTTGGAAAGGAGATTGAAAATCATGGCTGAGAATAAACCCACCAACCGAGAACGGCTAATGGAAATCACGGATGGTATCGAGCAGGGCATCAAAGAACTGTTTGAAAGCGAAAAGTATATGCGTTATCTGTCCGTCATGTCCCGATTTCACCGCTATTCGGTAAACAACACCATGCTCATCTATATGCAGAAGCCGGACGCCACTTTGGTAGCCGGATACAATAAGTGGAAAGACCAGTTTGAGCGTCATGTAAAAAAGGGCGAGCATGGCATTACCATCATTGCCCCGACACCGTATAAGAAGAAAATCGAGGAGCAGAAGCTGGACCCGGATACCAAGGCTCCGATTTTGGATAAAGACGGAAAGATCGTTACAGAGGAAAAAGAAATCGAGATCCCCATGTTTCGCCCGGTCAAGGTTTTTGATGTGAGTCAGACCGACGGGAAACCTTTGCCGGAGCTTGCTTCCTCCCTTTCCGGCAATGTGCCAAATTATGAGGCATTCATGGAGGCCCTGCGCCGCAGCGCACCGGTGCCGATTACTTTTGAAGCAATGGCTGCTGATACGGACGGCTATTTTTCTGCTGATCATCAGAAAATTGCCATTCGTCAGGGCATGAGTGAGGTGCAGACAGTTTCGGCCACGGTTCATGAGATTGCCCACAGCAAGCTCCATGACCCTAAAAAATATGAAATGCTACCGTCATGGAAGGTTGTGCAGGAGAGTGAAGGTGGAACCAAACATGATTTCAAGTTGGATTTTGCCACAGAAAAAGAAGCCGAACAGTTTGCTTCTGATATGGATTGGCGTTATGTGGACGAAAATCAGTTTGAATGGCGTCTTGCAGTTGAGGAAGATGCAACCGCAGAAAAACAGGCAATCAAAAACCGTCACACGGAAGAAGTGGAGGCTGAAAGCATCTCCTATGCAGTCTGCAAATATTTTGGCATCGAGACTGGAGAAAATAGCTTTGGCTATATTGCCAGTTGGAGTCAGGGCAAGGAACTGAAAGAGTTGAGAGCCAGTTTGGAGACCATCAACAAAACCTCCGGCACTTTGATCTCCGACATTGAGCGCCACTATAAGGAAATCTGCAAAGAGCGTGGAATCGACCCTCATGCAAAGGTAGAGCCGGAAACCGCCCCGATAGAGCAGCCAGCAGATGCCATTAAGGTATCTGATAGGCTGCCGACCGGCGATCTGACCTACTATGTAGCAGAGTGCATGGAATTTCCAAACCTCGGAGAATACCACGATAACCTGTCTTTGGAGGAAGCTGTCCGCATTTATCAGGAGATTCCAGCAGAGCGAATGAACGGGATAAAGGGCATTGGTTTTGAGCTGAAAGACGGAAGCGACTATGAAGGACCTTTTCCGATTTTGACCGGCCAGACCATTGACCTGGACACCATCCAGGCAATCGACTATTACCGTGATAATCCTCTGGTGCAAAAAGCGGTAAAGGAACTGGCTGCGGCAATGCCGGAAATGGAAGTGCTGGGGGCGGATGCCAACCAGCAGGAGGCTTTGTTTCTGATTGACGATGCCACCTATCTTCATATCCAGTCCTGTGACAGCGGCTGGGACTATACCCTTTACGATGCCGCGTCCATGAAAGAGTTGGATGGTGGTCAGCTGGATATGCCGGAGATTTCCCGCATGAAGGCAGTTCTCCAGATTTGTGATGACAACGATTTGGGCAGAGACTCGGTAAAATACGCACCGTTGTCCATGATTGAGACCTTGCAGGAAGCTGCCTACCAGCAGATGCAGGCAGAGGCCAGTCAGATGGCTGCTTCTTCTCAGCTGCCGGAAGCACAAGAGCAGGCGCTGGATGAATACCCTATGCCTGATGAGCAGGTATCCACACCGGATATGCAGGAATACGGCTACTTCTATGATGGGATGCTCCCTGTCACCAGAGAACGGGCGCTGGAACTGGATGCCGCTGGTTTGACCGTCTATGTGCTGCATGAGGACAATACGGAGAGCATGGTGTTTGACCCGCAGGAAATCATGGATCATGGCGGTCTTTTTGGCGTGGACCGTGAGGAATGGGAGAAAAGCCCTCAGTTCCACGAAAAGGTCATGGAGCGTCAGGAACATCAGCAGGAACGCGAACAGGCATTTCTATCCCAGAACAGAGATTGCTTTGCTATCTACCAGGTGAGCCGTGACGATCCGCAGAATGTGCGCTTTATGAATCTGGATTGGTTAAAGTCCCATGACATTTCCATAGACCGCAGCAATTATGACCTCATTTACACAGCTCCGCTGAGGGAGTCTGGCACGGTACCGGAGCAGCTGGAAAAACTATATGAGCAGTTTAATCTGCAAAAGCCGGCGGATTTTCACAGTCCTTCTATGAGTGTCAGTGACATCGTTGCGATCAAGCAGGACGGTAAGGTATCCTGTCATTACTGTGACAGTGTTGGTTTTACCCAGATCCCCGGATTCCTGCCGGAAAATCCGCTGAAAAATGCGGAGATGGCCGTGGAGGACGATTACGGCATGATCGACGGTATCATCAACAATGGCGCAAAAGAGCCTACGGTGGCAGAGCTGGAACAGCAGGCCCGCAACGGTCAGCCCATTTCCCTCATGGATTTGGCTGCCGCTGCCCATCGGGAGGAACGGGAAAAGAAAAAGTCCGTCATGGAGCAGCTGAAAAGCCAGCCCAAGGCAGAACACAAAAAGATAGCGCCAAAAAAGAGTGCGGAAAGGGAGATTTGATATGGGAAACTTTACTTTTGAGGAAATGAACCTGATGTGCATTTACAATACCGGCAGCCGCACCGGACTGATCGACAGCCTGCGTGAGATGCGCGGCGAGCTGGCCCCGGAGGAAACCGAGCTGCGGGAGTTGACAGACAGCGCACTGGGCAAGCTCCAGGCCATGAGTGATGCCGAGTTTGCCGAGCTGGAGTTGTATCCGGATTTTGACCAGTAAACACTATAATCGCAGGGATGGGGTGGCAATATGCCACCCCACCTTTTTACCCCAAAACTGAAAGGAGGACAGAACACTATGCCAACCAAAGCTGAACTATATGCACAGATGGCGGAGAAGGTGACAACGCAGCTCACGGGGAGCTGGCAGGAATGGGCAGGGTTTCTCACCACTGCTTCCCGCCTTTACAAGTACCCGTTCCATGAGCAGTTGATGATCTACGCCCAGCGTCCGGACGCCACCGCCTGTGCAGAGTACGATTTGTGGAATGAAAAGATGGGCCGGTATGTAAGGCGCGGCTCCAAGGGAATCGCTCTGGTGGACGATTCCGGGGACAGGCCCCGCCTGCGCTATGTTTTTGATATTTCCGACACCGGAACCCGTGAACATTCCCGCACTCCCTGGCTGTGGCAGCTGGAGGAGCGCCATTTGGATTCGGTGCAGGCCATGCTTGAGCGCACCTATGATGTTTCCGGTGATGACCTTGCCGGACAGCTCACCGAGGTAGCCGGAAAACTGGCTGAGGAATACTGGACGGAGCATCAGCAGGACTTCTTCTATATCGTTGACGGTTCCTTTTTGGAGGAATATGATGAGTTTAACATCGGAGTACAGTTCAAGGCAGCAGCCACCGTCAGTATCACTTATGCTTTGATGTCCCGCTGTGGACTGGAACCGGAACGCTACTTCGACCACGAAGATTTCATGGCGATCTTTGATTTCAATACTCCGGCAACCATCGGAGCGCTGGGAACAGCGGTCAGCCAGATCAACCAGCAGGTGCTGCGGCAGATCGGCGTTACCGTCCGAAATGCAGAGCGCGAAGCCAACCAAGAAAGGAGCAAACAAGATGAACAATCCCATGACCTATATCCAGAACGGAGACTATCTGATTCCCGACCTGAAGCTGAGCCAGCAGCCGGAGAAACCCCTGGGCAAGTACGGCAGGATGAGGAAAACCTACCTGAAGGAACACCGTCCCATCCTCTACAACCAGATGCTGCTGAGCGAGAAGCTGTACCCGCACCTTCTGGAGATCGACGAGACCGCCCAGAGCAGACTGGAGCAGATGATGCCCCAGCTGACGAAGGAAGCGGGAGCCACCGAGGAACTGAAAGCCAGCGATCCCATGAAGTGGGTGGGGCTGATGAACACCTGCAAAGCTCAGGCCGAGGAAATCCTGATGACGGAGCTTATCAACAGCTGACTCTAAACCTGTTCCTCTCCGAAGCGGAACAGATCCAATCCATAGATGAAGCAGAGAATGTAGCGCATACATCCTCTGCTTTTTCTTTTGCCCAAAATGACATCGACCATGTGCTGCGTTTGGGCGGCAATACAGACCGTCAAAGGGAGCGTGTGGTTGCAGCCTTTGAAAAGCAGAAAACCACCGCTGAGATTGCCGAGATACTGAAAACGCTGTACCACGGCGGCAATGGCCTTGGCAGTGTGAGCGCATGGTATGCCGAGGATGGTATCCATCTTTCCCACGGGAAGTCTGTCCGTTATGACAGGTCTGCCCAGGTCATTTCCTGGGAGAGCGCCGCAGAGCGTATCGGGGAGCTTTTGGAGAGCGGCCAGTTTGCCTCCAATGTGGAGCTTGCAGAAGTGGCAGGCTATGAACGATCCCTCCTTGCAGAAAAGCTCTGGTATCTGTATCACGATCTCAGTGAGGATGCCAGAGAAGCCGGATATTTGTCCTGCCTGTCAGAGATCAAAGGCAATGGTTTCCCGGAGGAGACCCGCCACCTGATGGAGCAGCTGAGTGAACCGGCTTTCCGCCAGACCCTCAAGGAAGAATACGCTGCCTTCTGGACTGCCTATCAGCAGGACCGTGACCTGTTGCGTTTTCACTATCATAGACCGAGGGAGATCTGGGAGAACCTGAAGGACCTTGACCTGCCCCGCAGGACCTTTTCTTCAGAGCTTTCCCAAGTGCCAACCGTCCAGCACTTTATTACCGAGGATGAGATCGACGCCGCCATGACCGGCGGAAGCAGTTTCGCCGGTGGAAAAGGCCGTATCTATGCGTTTTTCATGGCAAACCATACGGATAAGGAGAAAGTGAGATTCCTCAAAGACGAGTATGGCATTGGCGGACGCTCTCATGCCTTGTCCGGTGCAACACACAGCGGCGAAGATCACGATGGGAAAGGACTGCACTATAAAAAGCAGGACTGCCCGGATGTTCACTTGAACTGGGAAAAGGTTGCCAAGCGCATTACCTCACTTGTCCAGAAAGACCGCTATCTTACCGAACAGGAACAGGCGCAGTATGACAAAATCCAGTCTGAAAAGGAACTGGCCGAAGAAGATGCCATTCAAACACAGCAGCCGGAGGTGGAGAAAGAAACGCCAAAGCCTATCCTTCGGGAGCAGTTTGAGCAGTATAAGCCTGTGGTGACTGCCGCTATTTCCGAGGATGCCGCATACCGCAATGCCTGCGGGCATTCTGACCGTGAAAATGCTGTCATCGAGGGCAATGCCGCTGTGCGCCGTGCGGTTCTTGGTTCTAAGGATATGGAGCTGATCCGACTCTATTCGGATGTGCCGGAGTTCCGTCAGCGTCTGCACCGGGAAGTGATCGACGAGACCTATCCAAAGCTCCATGAGCTTCTGCGCCCTCTTTCTCAGGAAGATATTGATACTGTCCTTTGTGCATGGAACGGCAATATCGAGAGTAAACACGCTGTTGTCCGCTATATGAAAGACCATGCAAGAGAAAAAGATACCGCCGCATGGCTGGCTCAGGAATACGGCGGCAG
>OIBE01000272.1_pt1 | contig 15642 bp, 16 predicted proteins | sample 1580961 | NCBI WGS metagenome assembly OIBE01 (sample SAMEA3882550, study PRJEB24775) | human gut metagenome | biome: human-associated habitat; feature: intestine environment; material: feces | place: Netherlands | collected 2009/2010
CTGAGACAGGGCTTCCCCGCCGTTAGCAGCTAAGCCCAAGGCAGTCCGGCTCTGGGCTCCGACCAGAGCAGTAATGGCGTAGATCACCGCCATCAAAAGGCAAGTGAGGACCCCGGTCTTCAAAGTCGCGGAAGCAACTTTTTCCGGCTTGGTCACCCCAAAGGTCCGGATGCTGGAGATGACGATGATGCCAAAAGCCAGGCCCGCCAAAGCATCCATGGTGTTGTAGCCGGCCAAGACCCCGCTGATTAGTGGGGCGCTGGCGTATTCGCCGACCGGCTTAACTGCATGATAGTTGCCCAAGGGATGCAGCAGCGCCGTGATCATGATAAAGAAGAAAAAGAGCAAGAAGGCCGGAGTCAGAAACTTGCCGATCCAGTCCATGATCCGTCCTGGTCTTAAAGAGAAGAAAAGCATGATCGTGAAGAAGATCAGTGAGAAAATAAAGAGGCCGGTGCTTTTTGCCATCCCGCTGGGCAAAAGAGCTGAGATCCCGGTCTCAAAAGGAACCGTGAAGCAGCGGGGAATGGCGAAGAAGGGCCCGATGGTCAAGTACAAAAGGCAGGTAAAGAAGTAGCTGTACTTGTGGCTGACCCGGCCACTGAGGTCTAAAAGACCTTCTGACCTGGTCATCCCTAATGAGGCGATGGCCAAAAGGGGCAGGCCCACCCCGGTGATCAAGAAGCCCAAGAGGGAGATCCAGAGGTTGGCTCCGCTGGCTTCCCCCAGGTAGGCAGGAAAAATCAGGTTTCCGGCCCCGAAGAAGAGGCCAAAGAGCATGCTGGAAATCGTCAGCGACTCAGCATGCGTCAGCTTTTCTTTCATGTTGATCCTCCATAAACCAAGTTAAAATAACAATACATAGAAATTAAAAACTAGAAAATATAAATTTGAAAACTATTGTGCTAAAGCACACAATAGCTTATATTTTATCATACAACTGACAGAAAGATGAAAACATGGTGGAATGATGACCCCTTTTGAAAAGTACCAGGCGGTTAAAAAGGCTTATGCGGCCGGGGCTAACAAAGAAAATGCCCAAGCCATGGGCAAGTACATGCGAAATCTTTTTCCCTTCTATGGGCTCAAGACGCCAACGCGGCGGGAATTATCCAAGCCCTTTTTAAGGGGCGTGACTAAGGAAGAAATCGCCTGGGACCTGGTTGACCTCTGCTTTAAAGATGACTACCGGGAAATGCAGTACTTTGCCCTGGACTACTTGAAGAAAGTCCAAAAGCAGCTGACTTTTAAGGACTTACCAAAAATCAAGCAGCTGGCGGAGACCAAGTCCTGGTGGGACAGCGTCGACAGCCTGGTCAAACTGGCCGGGCAGATTTTTATCAAAGATGAGGAAAACAAGGAAAAGACGGCAGCCCTCATGCTGGCCTGGGCTCAAGATCCCGACTTCTGGGTTAGGTGGACGGCGATTGAATTCCAGCTGGAAGCAACTGATCCGGACCTGTTAGGCAAGATCATCGACCGCAACCTGGGCAGCCAGGAATTTTTCATTAACAAGGCCATCTGCTGGGCCCTAAGGTACTACTCCGAGACCAACCCGGCCTGGGTCAGGGATTATATGGCTTCCCGCGATCTCTCTGCCTTAAGCCGGCGGGAGGGCAGCAAGTATATCTAGTTGCTGCAGGTAATGATAAGTAAGCAGATAAGAGTGACAAAAAATGTTTGAACTGAACTACTGCCCTCAATGCGGGAAAAAATTGACTAAAAAGGAATTGCCTCTGGACGGCTTGATCCCTTATTGCGAGCAATGCGGCGACTTCCGCTTTCCAGTTTTTTCCGTCGCCGTCAGCATGATCGTCATGAATGAAGGAGGCGACCAGGTTCTCTTGATCAAGCAGTACGGGAAGGACTCCTATATCCTGGTAGCTGGCTACGTTAACAAAGGGGAGAACGCCGAAGACAGCTGCCGCAGAGAACTAATGGAGGAACTCCATCTAACGGCCAAAAGCCTCCACTTTAACCGCAGCCAGTATTTTGCCCCCTCAAATACCTTGATGCTCAACTATACGGTGACCGTTGACCAGGCTGAAAAGGTTAGTCCAAATGAGGAAATCGACGCCTGGAATTGGCTAAGCATAGACGAAGCCCGCCGGCAGATCCGGCCAAATTCCTTAGCCCGGACTTTTTTGTTGGAATACCTCAATAAATGCAAGTTGCATAGATAACCGAAAACTTATCGCATTAGCGATATATCCTTGATTTATTAAGGCTTACCTAATAAGAGTGATAAGCGCTTTATTGTTTTGCACTAATAACTTGATTTTATTAATCGAATGCTGTATAGTATTTTTTGCTTTAAAAGGTAGACACTCTCGGTCCAGCCGCGGGTGTTTTATTATGTTAACGGTATTTTGGCTAGGAAATTTGTATTTTGCTTGGTGAGGTAAAGCTTGGAAAAATACGGCGCTTTTAATAAGGAATTTTGATTTCAGCGGTCTTTCTCCCCTGGAAGCTCAGAAAATGCTGGGCTATGTAGAATTGATGAACCAGTGCATGGACTGAGCCATGCAGGATGGAGACTCTAGTGACGCGATTATGATTTTCCTCAGTGAAATTGGTGAAGAGCTGGGGGCTTGCCCGGGCCTATATTTTCCAGTTGAATGAAAAGGAGCTCTATGACAACACCTATGAATTGTGCGCACCGGGAGTTGCTTCTGAGCGGGCGACTCTGCAGGACATGCCGCGGGATGATCTTGGCTCGCCTTTTGCCCGGGCCTTTAGGGAAAATTCTGGTTACTATATCAGCGATATGGCAGCTTTCAAAGAGACTGATCCTATGTTATATGAGGTATTTTCCCGCCAGGAGCTCAGCAGTCTGGTCTTGTGCCCGTTTTACTTTGAAACCGACCTGGTTGGCTTTGTCGGGGTGGATGAACCAAAAGACATGAGTCTGGCCCTCCCGGTCATGCAGATTGCTTCCAGCCACATGTCAAGGCTTTTGCAAAAGTCCTTTTACGTGGAAAAGGGAGCTTCGGCTGACAGCGTGACCAATTTGTGCAGCGTGACCGCCTTCCGTCACCATGTTGCTTATGAATTGGCGGAAATCCAGGCTAATCCTGGCTTGAAGCTGGACCTGGTCCACTTCGACATCAGAAATTTTAAGTTTTTTAATAAAGAACACGGCTTAAAGGCCGGCGATGAGCTGTTAAAGCGCCTGGCCCAGGTGATTGTCCAAGAGGTAGGCAGCCCCTGGCTGGTCCGGCCGGTTGCTGACCACTTTTATGCCTTGATTCCTGATAGCAAGGTGGACCAGGCCATTCGAAACGTTCATGATGCCATTATTGGGGATGAGGCCTTCGGGGTCTCAATTAGGGCCGGGATCTACCCCTTGTCCGCCAGCGACCAGCAGGTCTCCTTTGCCATGGACCGGGCCAGAATCGCGGCCAACAATGCCGTGAGCAACTACCAGAACTACTACTGCCGCTATGAGCAAAAGATGGAGGCTGACCTGACTTTGGCCAACTACCTGCTGGGCCATATCGACGAGGTAGTGGCTAAGGGCTGGATCAATGTCTTGAATGCCCTCTATCCCTTCAGCGGGAGCAATCACCAGGAGCTGGTGGAAAATCGTTTCGGTCATGGTCTTTTTAGACAAGGGCGGGGACTTTGACATTATCTATGCCAACAAGGCCTCTAAAAGCTGGACTGAGTCCCTCCGTCTCAAGGGTGAAGATTACGCGGTAGCCATCAAGGAAGAGTTTTGTGCCCTTTTAAGGCAGCTGGTCAGCCAGACCGATGGTGAAATCATTGAAAAGAGTTTCCGGATCAAAGACTATGCCGGCCGCCTGCGCCTGCAGCTGGTGGCAGAGATGTCGGGCCAGCGGGCATATGTAATCAGCACGAATATGATTTGATTTTTTCAAAGTCTTTTTCTTTCAAACGCTTTTCGCTTATAATTTAACTAGTTTGAAAAATTCGAGGAGAAAGACGATGAATGAACTAGACAAAATGCGCTCCGGTGATTTCTACCAGCTGACGGCACCGGAGGTGGAGCCTTACCAGGAAGCGGGAATCATCTGGAACGACGAGTTCAGGCAGGGCAATAACCTGGACCGGCCAGCCCAGCTCCTGCGCTTGAAGATGCACCTGGGTGCTTTAGGGGACCAGGCCAGCTTTGGGACCAGCTTCAGCTGCCTAAACGGGCCGAATATCTATATTGGCCATCACTTTCTGGCCGCTGGGGTTTGACCATCGAAGACGCCGGTGAGGTCCATATCGGCGACTACGTGACCATGGGGCCAATTGCCTGCTGACGACAATCGCCCACCCCCGGTCAACCAGGCAGCGCCGCCAGCGCCTGGCCCAGGCCAAGGGGGTTGAAATCGGCAATGACGTTTGCCTGGGGGCGGGGGTCACGGTTTTAGCCGGGGTCAAAATCGGCGACAACGTGGTCGTGGAAGCCGGGGCCGTGGTAGCCCAGGATCTGCCCGCCAACGGGGTCTTTGCCGGCATCCCGGCCAGGAAAATCGCTGATCTGGCCAATGATTGCGGATAAGTGTCAACTTATGGTTTGACTTTATCATTATGTCTTAAGTAAAATATCACTATCAGCTTGCACTGAAGTGAAAAGTTGAGGAGTTAACAATGAAAATAGCTTTGCAAGTTTTAGCCTGCCTGGTGGCAGTTGAGTTCTTCTATATCATGTATTTGGAAACTTTTGCAACAACTTCCAAGAAGACGGCAGAAGTTTTCCAAATGGACCAGGAAGAATTAAGCCGGCCGTCAGTCAATACGCTGTTTAAGAACCAGGGTATCTACAACGGCCTGCTGGCCGTTTTGACCTTGATCGCGGCCTTTGCCCTAGGCAAGATCGTCCTGCAGCTGGTCTTGGCCTACATGATCCTGGTGACCAGCCAGCCGAAGATCCTCTTGATGCAGGGGGGCTTGCCTATCTTGACCTTGATCGTCAGCTTCTTTGCTTGATGCAAGATATAACTCTTTTTTCAGAAAAGCCTTGCGCTGAATTCTTGTAGGAATATAATATTTTTAATAAAAGGATCAAAATAGCCAGCGCAGCTGTTGAATAGGTGGGAGAAAGAAATGGTTGAATACAAAATCGACAAAACCGACCGACGCATTTTACAAATGTTGGAAGAGAACGCCCGCATTTCCGTCAAGGATATCGCGGAAGCCAACTTCATGTCTTCTCCGGCCGTAGCCAACCGCATCAGACGGATGGAAGACAACAACCTCATCAAGCACTACTATGCTGACATTGACTACTCGTCCATGGGCTACGTGGTTAAGGCCTTCATTAATCTGGAAGTCAAGCCGGAAGACAAGAGCGAGTTTTACCCCTTCATCGAGAAGGTTCCTAATGTTATCCAGTGCGACTGCGTGACAGGGGACTACTCCATGCTGATTCAGGCTGCCTACCGGCGGCCTGAAGAACTGGACCACTTAGTCAACGAGCTGCAGAAATTCGGCCGGACCAGGACCGAAATTGCCTTTTCCACCCCGATCGAGCACCGGCCAATCCCGGTCAAGACCGAGAGTGATGACGAAGAAGACAAGAAAGAAGACTGACTTTAAGCCTCCGTCTGCCAAGACGGGGGCTTTTTTGACCTTTTTGCAAAGAAATAGTTAAGCTTGCCACTTTACCGCTTACAATTATACCAATTTGCGAGCAAAGACTTGACCCTGGCTAAAAAAACGGCTATGATTCCTATTGCAAACGCAAAAATACAAATTAGTCCAATAGCTTAAATTGAACTAGACCAAAGGAGAAGACATATGTGCGGAATTGTCGGTGTAGTTGGCAAGCCAGCTAGAGAAGTTGTTTTAAACGGTTTGAAGAACTTGGAATACCGCGGCTACGACTCAGCTGGTATCTACCTCAATGACTTACAAGGGCATGAATACTTGACCAAGGCGGTTGGCCGGATTGCCAACCTGGAAGAAAAGCTGACGCCAGAAGAAGAAGGGACGACCGGGATCGGCCACACCCGCTGGGCAACCCACGGCCACCCAACGGTGGAAAACGCCCACCCACAATACTCAGAAGACGGCCGCTTCTACCTGGTCCACAACGGGGTGATCGAAAACTACCTGGAACTGAAGGAAAAGTACCTGGCAGGCGCTCACTTCAAGTCTGAAACTGATACTGAAGTTGTCGTGCAATTGGTAGCCAAGCTGGCCAAGGAAGAAAACCTGGATGCTTTTTCAGCCTTCAAGCAGGCTTTGAAGCTGGTTAAGGGTTCATACGCCTTCTTGCTGGTGGACAACACCAAGCCAGACCACATTTACATTGCCAAGAACAAGAGCCCGATGATGCTGGGCTTGGGTGACGGCTTTAACATTATCGCTTCAGACGCGATTTCTGTTTTGGACCAAACCAAGACCTTCATCGCCTTGAACGACGGCGACTGTGCTGACGTAACCAAGGACTCAATCGAAATCCAGGACTGCGACGGCAACAAGGCGGAAAGAGAAGCTAAAGTTTTGGACATCGACCCGAACGCTGCTTCCAAGGGCACTTACGAATTCTACATGCTCAAGGAAATCGACGAACAGCCAGCAGTTATGCGCCGCCTGTCAACTGACTACTTAGACGAAGCAGGCAAGCCAGTTGTTGACGAAAAGATCATTGACGCTGTCAGCCAGGCTGACCGGATCTACATCTTCGCAGCTGGTACTTCCTACCACGCTGGTCTGGTCGGCAAGGAAATTTTTGAGAAGTTCACCGGGATTCCAACTGAAGTTGGCTATGCTTCCGAAGCTGGCTACCATTTCCCAATGATGTCCAAGCACCCATTCTTCATCTTCCTGACCCAGTCCGGTGAAACTGCCGACTCCCGCGTGGTCTTGACTGAAGCCAACAAGCGGGGGATCCCAAGCTTGACCATGACCAACGTTGAAGGGTCAACCTTGTCAAGAGAAGCAACTTACACCATGCTTTTGAACGCTGGTCCGGAAATCGCCGTTGCTTCAACCAAGGCTTACACTGCCCAAGTTGCCCTGCAGGCAATTTTGGCCAAGGCCGTTGGTGAAAAGCTGGGCGACCAGGCTGCCAAGGACTGGAACTTGAAGCAAGGCTTGAGCCTGGCCGCTGAAGGCATCCAGGAAATCGTTGATGGTAAGGAAAAGGTCGAAGAACTGGCTAAGAAGTACCTGATATCATCTAGAAACGCCTTCTACATCGGCCGGGGGATCGACCACGCCGTTTCCTTGGAAAGTGCCTTGAAGCTGAAGGAAGTTTCCTACATCCAAACTGAAGGTTTCGCCGCTGCTGAACTGAAGCACGGGACCATTTCCCTGATCGAAGACGGCACGCCTGTAATTGCCTTGATCAACGACCCGGTAACGGCTGACCTGACCCGGGGCAACATCCAGGAAGTGGCTTCCCGCGGGGCCAACGTGATCACTATCGTTGGCAAGCAATTTGCTAAGGAAGGCGACAACATCGTCTTACCGGAAATCGACTACTACCTGTCAGCTTTGCTGTCAGTAGTGCCGACGCAATTACTGGCTTACTTCGCGTCCAAGAACAAGGGCTTGGACGTTGACAAGCCACGTAACCTGGCTAAAAGCGTTACGGTTGAATAATTTTTGCAGAATATTTAAAACAGGCAGGTGCGGCGGCATCTGCCTGTTTCTGTATCTGAAACTTGCTTTGACTTTTGGCCAAAAATGTATTCTTCTGGTACAATAATAGCGTTTTCTTGATGAAGGAGACTGAGCAATGATTGTGACCGACCGGCAGAAGAGAATTCTGCAGATCCTGCTGGAAAATGAAGACGGAATCAGTTTAGCGGAAGTGGAAAAAAGGCTGGAAACCAGCCGGAGGACCCTTTACCGGGAATTTGGCTTGTTGCGCCCGGAACTGGCCAAATCAGACTTGACCTTGACCAATAAGAAGGGCTATCTGCAGCTAAGTGGACCGGATGAGTCGATTGCCGACCTGCGCGGCGAACTCGAAGAGAGCCAGGGGCAAGGTGAGATGAAGGCCGAAGACCGGGGAAATGCCCTGGCTGCTCTGCTTCTGTTAAATTGGATGTCATTGACTGTGAAAACATGATCGGCGGTTCCCAGTTCTTGAAGGAAGAAGGCTACAAGCACTTGAATGACGAAGACAAGGCCGAAGTTGACAAGTACGTTGGCTTTCCCGAACGCCGCTGTTGACCGGATCGTGCCAATTCAGCACAATGAAGACCCGCTCTTTGTTTCAGTTGAAGACTTCAAGGAATGGGTTATCGACGAAAGCCAGATGAAGAACTCGAAGATCCGCTTGGAAGGCGTTCACTACGCTCCAGACCTTGAACCATACATCGAAAGAAAGCTGTTCTCAGTCAATACTGGTCACGCCACTGTTGCTTACACCGGTAAGGCTCTGGGCTATGAAACGATTGGGGAAGCCGTTAAGGATGACCGGGTCGTTGACCAGGTAACCCGCGTTTTGGCTGAAACCCGTTCCCTCCTTTTGGCCAAGTGGGACTTTAGCAAGGAAGAACTTGAAGAATACCATGCTCAAGTCATCAACCGCTTCAAGAACCCATACATCTCTGACGATATCTGGCCGGACACCAATTCGTAAGCTGGGCTATGATGAACGTTTCATCCGGCCAATCAGAGAACTGAAGGCCCGGGGTCTTGACTACACGGCCTTGCTTGAAACGGTCGGCAAGATCTACCACTTTGACGAGCCAGTAGACGCTGAAAGCCAAAAAGCTGCAACAGATGCTCAAGGATGAACCGCTGAAGGAAGTCGTTTTGGAAACGACTGGTCTCAAGGATGACCCTGACCTGGTTGAAGAAATCATCGCTTCAATTAAGGCGGCTGATTAAGTAAAACAATTTTGCAATAAATTCCAAATCAAAAACTAAAACAACACGAAGCAAAAGCAAGAAGAAAAAGCATGTTTGAAAAAACATGCTTTTTTGCTTCTTATTGAAATATAAATCCGTGGCATTAGCCCGAATTACGCAGGCCGGAAGCGATCCCGTTGATGGTGATGTGGATGATCGATTCGTAGATGCCGCTGAGCTTTTCTTGCCGGCCCCGCTTGATCATTTCCAGCTGGACGTAGTTCAAGACGTTGAAGTAAGGCAGGCGGTAGTCCAAGCTGCTTTCCAAAGACGGGTTGTCTTCCAAAAGCTTGCTGTGGCCTTCGATCTGCAGGATGACTTCCTTGGTCAGTTCCCATTCCTTCTTGATGATGTCAAAGACTGACCGGGTAGCTTCGTCTTCACAAAGATCAGCGTACTTTTCCGCGATTTCCATGTTGGACTTGGACAAAACCATGTCGACGTTGGACAGCAGGGAGTGGAAGAATGGCCAGCCCTGGTACATTTCCTGCAGTTCCTTCAAGTTATTCGGATCAGCATCAATGAAGTGCTTGAAGGCTGAACCAACCCCGTACCAGCCTGGGAACATGACCCGGCTTTGTGACCAGGAGAAGACCCAAGGAATGGCCCGCAAGCCGGACAGTTCAGTAATCTTCTTTCTGGCTGCCGGCCGGGAGCCGATGTTCAAGCTAGAAACTTCCTTAATCGGCGTAGCCTGGAAGAAGTAGTCATGGAAGTGCGGGTTGTCAAAAACAAGTTCCCGGTAAACCCGGTTGCTGTCTTCCACAATGCCGTCCATTGAAGCCGTAAAGTCCTGGATGTGGTCCTGGCTGACTTTTTGCTTGGAGACCATCCGGTCAACCGCGGCGGAAACCAGCATTTCCAAGTTGTAGTAGGCAGCGTCCTTGTTACCGTACTTGTTCTGGATGATTTCCCCTTGTTCAGTGGTCCGGATCCGGTGCTTGATGGAGCCGAATGGCTGGGAAGTGATGGCTTCATATGATGGGCCGCCGCCCCGGCCAACCGTGCCGCCCCGGCCGTGCATGAAGGTGATCTTGATGCCCTGTTCCTCGCCGATGGCTGTCAGTTCCGTTTGGGCCTTGTACAGGTTCCAGCAGGAGGCCAGGTAGCCGCCGTCCTTGTTGGAGTCGGAGTAGCCCAGCATGATTTCCTGGTAGTTGCCCTTAGAAGCAACCCAGCGCTTGACGATGTCGAAGCTGAGGTAGCGCTTCATGATTTCCCGGGAGTTCTGCAGGTCTTCCACCGTTTCAAACAAAGGCACCACTTGCACCCGGGCCTTTTCGGAATCGAGCAGGCCGTATTCCTTCAGCATGATGGCTTGTTCCAGCATGTCAGAGATGCTTTCGGTGTGGGAAATGATGTGCTGCTTGATCACATTCTCGCCCAAGGTGTCCTTAAGCAGGCGGGCAGTGTGGTAGATCTTCAGTTCCCTTTGCAAAAGCTCTGACTTCGGTGAGTTGTATGAGTGCAGGCTGCGGGGATCATTGTTTAATTCACTGAGCAGGATCTGGATCTTTTCTTCTTCGTCCAAATCGCTGTAGTTGTCACAAATCCGGGCACTCTTTAAGAGCTCTGCCACGCAGGCTTCGTTGACGCTGGAGTCTTGCCGCATGTCGATCGTAGCCAGGTGGAAGCCAAAGACATCAATAGCTTCCAGGAGGGCGTCAAAGTGGCCGCCGGTAACTGCCCGGTCATGGTTTTGGATTAATGACCGCTTGATGGCTTCCAGGTCTTTCTTGAACTCGTAAGCATCCTTGTAGACCGGAGCCTTGAGGGCAGCTTCTTTCTTAACGACGGCTTCCTTGGAGAAGACGTCCAAAAGCTCCATTTCCGTGTGGGCCAGGCGGCTTTCCAGGTAGTAGAAGGCCCGGCGGTAAGGTTCGTTTTCTCGGAATGGGGAGTTGTCGGCTGACAATTTGGCCAGTTCGGCAACTTCCGGCGTTGGCTGCACGTAAGAAGTTGAAACAGACACTGTCCGGTAAAGGTCGTTGAGAGCCTTGACGTAGTATTCAAAAATGACTTCACTTTGAATCGTCGCGCTCAAGCGGAGGGTTTCAGCCGTAACGTAAGGGTTGCCGTCCCGGTCCCCGCCGATCCACATGCCCATGGTGATCGGCGTTGCCCCGTCAACGTTGAGGCCCTTTTCCCGGGCAAGTTCCTTGTAGCGGGCAGTCAGCTTAGTGATGGCCGGAATCAGGGAGCCAGGGTAGTAGACCATGACGTTCTTAATTTCATTGGAGACCTTCAGTTTCTTTTCCCGGATGATGTCCGTTTGCATGATGATTTCAATGTAGCGGCGCAGCTGGTTGATCCACTCTTTCCGGTTGATGGTGCTGGCCTTGACGTCCCGGTGGCGGCGGAGCTGGTCGTGGATCTTGTTAGTCAATTCCAGAATGGTCTTGCGCTGCACCTGGGTTGGGTGGGCGGTCAGAACTGGCACGACATTGACATGACTCAGAATTTCAGCGGCATTGTCCTTTTCCGCTACCAGGTCAACCGTTGATTCCAGCTTGCCCAGGTAATCCTTGTCCGTGTTGTTGAGCAGGTTGACTTCGGTGGCCAGGTCAACGTCTTCAGTAATGTTGATCAAAAGCGGCAGGGTCGCGAAGTAGCGGGCGACAATGATCATCTCTTGATTGCTTAAGCAGGCAATCTGACTTTCCAGCTGGCTGTGGTCGCTGCTGGCAGCAATTTTAACCAGGCCCTTGATCTTGGCGAATTCTTCGTCGCCAACCAAATGGCGGGTGCTTTCGTCAAGCAAGTCGGTCAAAATCTTGACCTCTTCAGCAATAACCGCGTGGTTACTGTTGTTCTCTAATTTCTTAGCAGTCACGCTTAACTTCCTCTTTCTTTTAAAATAAACTTTGTTTGCTAATGCTTTTTCTCTATCATACGCCTTTTTTGTCCAAAATTGAATTAGCTTGGGCTTGATTTCAGCAACTTTTTCTAAAAAGCGAACAATCGTCTTGACAAAAAATGCCTTTTTGCTTAATGGGGAACTATACAAGCTGCTTGAGCCAGCTGGCCAGCATAATAATCAAAGGCACGCTGACCACAGACATTAAAGTTGACAGGCACAGACAGCGCATTGGGAAGGCGACCGGGCGGTTGGCCAGGAGGCTGAGCATGACGATAAAGCCGGCAACCGGGGCAGCCGCCATGATGACTACGGCCAGGTAAGCGGTCGTTGACAGGGGAACCAGTAGCAGGATTACGCTCATGCAGGCCGGCATAAGGAAGTTCCGCAAGAAGCAGATCAGCCAGGCCTTGCTGTCTTTATAGAAGTCACCCGAAATAGTCCCCAGGTTAGAGCCGATGACGATCATGCTTAAGGGGGTGTTAAGCGAGGCCACGTAGCTGACCGACCGGTCTATCACGGCTGGGAATTTGAGGCTGGCGCCAGTGATAAAAAGGACAAAGCAGGACAAAGCCGATGGCGGTGGCAATAATATTGGGATTGAAGAGGACGGTTCTGAGGGTGTCGGCCAAAGGTTGCCGCTTTTTAAAAGTACCGATGCCGTGGGACCAGACGAAGATGTTGTTTAAGACTAAGATGGGTACGGCGAAAAAGGTCCCCTTGCTGCCTAAGAGGGCTTGGATTAAAGGGATGCCGATAAAGCCACAGTTGTTGTAGACGGCCCCGAAGGCGATCAGCTGCTTGTCGGGGTCATTTTTTAAGCGGGGCAGGCGGAGGGAAAGGCTGCTGAAGGCGATGGGGAAGAGGTAGTTGAGAGAGCCAGCCAGGAAGGTCAAGCCGAAGTCCTTGATTAAGCTGGCGCTGGCCGGGCGCTCAAAGGCGTTGATGATCAGGCAGGGGCCGACGATGTAGACCAGGATGGCGGTCAGGTCCTTGCCGGTTTCTTCATGAATCATGCCCTTTTTCCGGCAGAGAAAGCCGATGGCCATGAGTATGAACATGATGCAGATCTGCTCCAGTGAGATGAAAAATGCCATAAGAATGCTCCTAGCAATCAGTTCTTATTAAAAGATTATAAGCCAATTTTTCCTTAACAAAGAAGGAAGTTGAAAAAAGGGAGGAGAAAATGGTTGAAAAGCTTGGAGGCAAAAGGCCAAACCTGTTATACTGATTTAGTCATAATTGCAGTAGAAAATTTAAGAAACAGAGGAAAATCTATTGATCACAGTAACAGATTTAAGTTTGCAAATCGGCAGTCGCACCCTTTACAGCGACGTCAACCTTAAGTTCACGCCGGGCAACTGCTATGGCATCATTGGGGCCAACGGGGCCGGCAAGTCGACTTTCTTAAAGCTGCTGGAAGGAAAAATGGAACCAACCACTGGCTCAATCAGCATGGGCCCTAACGAAAGAATGTCCAGCCTGAACCAGGACCACTTTGCCTTTGAAGATTTTTCCGTTATGGAAACTGTGATTCAGGGCCACCAAAAGCTCTACCAGGTCATGAAGGAGCGTGACGCCCTTTACGCCAAGGCCGACTTCAGTGAAGAAGACGGGGTCAAGGCGGCTGAACTGGAAACGGAATTTGCGGAACTGGACGGCTGGAACGCGGAAGCTGATGCTGCCCAGCTTCTCCAGTCCATGAGCATTCCAGAAGACATGCACCAAAAGCAGATGAGCGAGCTGGCGGAAAGCGACAAGGTTAAGGTCCTTTTGGCCCAGGCCCTTTTTGGCAACCCGGACACCCTTCTTTTGGACGAACCGACCAACGGTCTGGACGTGCACACCACGGCCTGGCTGGAAAACTTCCTGGCTGACTACGAAAACATCGTCCTGGTCGTTTCCCACGACCGTCACTTCCTGAACCAGGTCTGCACCCAGATGTGTGACGTTGACCGCGGGCAGATCAAGCTCTACGTCGGCAACTACGACTTCTGGTACGAATCAAGTAAGCTGGCTACGGAACTGGCCCGCCAGCAAAATGCCAAGAAGGAAGAACAGATCAAGCAACTGCAGGAATTCATCGCCCGTTTCTCAGCCAACGCTTCCAAGTCCAAGCAGGCTACTTCTAGAAAGAAGCAGCTGGACAAGATCAGCTTGGACGACATCAAGCCATCCAGCCGCAAGTACCCGTACATCAAGTTTGAGATGAACCGGGACCTGGGCAACGACTTGCTGAGAGTGGACAATGTGTCCTACAAGTCCGGCGACGAGCAGCTTTTGGACAATGTTTCCTTTATCATCCGGCCAGGTGACAAGGTTGCCTTCTTGTCCAGAAACACCCGGGCAACCACGGCCTTGATGGAAATCATCGCCGGCCGCCTGGAACCAGACTCCGGGACTGTTACCTGGGGGCAGACGACTTCCTTTAACTACATGTCCAGAGACCTTAACGCCAACTTCGACAATGACGAATTGACGATTTTGGACTGGCTGCGCCAATACGCTGACAAGGAACACGACGACAACACCTTCCTGCGGGGCTTCTTGGGCAGAATGCTCTTCAGCGGCGACGAGATCAACAAGCAGATCAAGGTCCTGTCCGGGGGTGAAAAGGTCCGCTGCCAGCTGTCCAGAATGATGCTGGAAGCAGCCAACGTGCTGGTCATGGACGATCCAACCAACCACTTGGACCTGGAATCCATCACCGCCTTGAACGAAGCCATGGAAAACTACCCTGGCTCAATTCTCTTTACTTCCCACGACCACGAGTTCATCCAGACCATTGCCAACCACATTATTGAAGTTGGTCCAAAGGGTGTGGTGGCCCGGGCCGACATCAGCTACGACGACTTCCTGGCTCACCCGACTGTTCAGGAACAAGTTGCAAAGATTTACTAAAAGCAGAAAATGCCAAAGAAAAAGCTTATCCGTCCTGGATAAGCTTTTTGGCATCTGCCTTATGCGTCATCGTCAAGTGCTGACCGGTGACCTTTTGAGGTAAAGACGTAGATCATAAGAGAAATGAAGACCGCGAAGGAGACGTAGTAAAAGAAGATACTTTCGTGGCCGATTGACCACATGCACAAGGCGACGTATTGGGAAGTGCCGCCAAAAAGAGCGACAGTCAAACCGTATGGCAGGCCAACGCCTAAGGCCCGGATTTCACTTGGAAAGAGCTCTGCTTTGACTATGGCATTGATTGAGGTGTAGCCAGAGACAATGACTACCCCCGTCAGCATTAAAAGAAATGCTTGCAAGGCGGTAGAGACATGAGCGAGCAGGGTGAAGAGCGGGACGGTCAAAAGGGTTCCGCCGATGCCAAAGAAGATCAAGAGAGGCCGGCGGCCGATTTTATCAGACAAGTGGCTAAAGAGGGGCTGCAGGGCAACCATGACTAAGAGAACCAAGAAGTTGATCATGGCGACCGTTTCCTTGTCCATGCCGGCTGAGTTGATCATGAACTGTTGCATGTAGGTGGTGTAGGAGTAGAAGCTGATTGTGCCGCCCAGGCTCATGCCGACGACGATGGCCACCTGCTTAGGGTATTTCATCAAAAGGGCGAAGCTGCCGGCCTGCTTGTTTTGCTTGTTTTTAGCAGTGAACTGGGCGGATTCATCCATGGACAAGCGCAGCCAGAGGCCGGCTACGGCGCCGAGAGCACCAATGATGAAGGGAAGGGGATGCGCCGACCAAAAGCGTAAAGCTGGGCGTCAGTCAAGACCTGCTGCAGGATGATTTGGACCAGCAAGGAAAAGAGCTGGCCAGCGATCAGGGTCACGTATTGGAAAGATGAGTAGAAGCCCCACCGGCCCCGGCTGGCCATTTCTGACATGTAGGTGGCGCTGGTGCCATATTCCCCGCCCAGGGAGAGGCCTTGCACCATCCGGGTGATGACCAGGATGAGAGGGGGCTGATGATCCCGACTTGGGCGTAGGTTGGGGCAAAGGCGATGATCAAGG
>OIBE01000282.1_pt1 | contig 15469 bp, 16 predicted proteins | sample 1580961 | NCBI WGS metagenome assembly OIBE01 (sample SAMEA3882550, study PRJEB24775) | human gut metagenome | biome: human-associated habitat; feature: intestine environment; material: feces | place: Netherlands | collected 2009/2010
GATGGTGTATGTATGACTGGTGGTTCTACACATATCAAGAATCTTGATCTTCTTATTCAGCAGGAGACAGGTCTTTCTATTATGAAGATGGAAGAGCCAGAACTTACTGTAGTAAAAGGACTTGGAATGATCATGGAAAATCCGGATTATGAAAGACTGGCTCATAATTTACAGGATTCTGATTTTCACTAATCAGGGAGTGGTACTATGAAAAATCGTCATAATTTTGAGTTTTCACCCAAAACGATGCTTGTCTTTCTGACAATCATCTGCATATTGCTTCTGTCAGTCAGTGCAGTATTAAAAGATGCAGTGAAACCTCTCTCTGCGGTTGCAGAAACAGTAGTAATCCCAATGCAGGACGGAATTAACTCTTTTGGTGTATGGGTAGGCAATCATGCTGGCTCTTTTAAGAGTATGAAAGAACTAAAAAAAGAGAATGCAAAGCTTAATGAAAAAGTCAGAGAGTTAACACAGGAAAACGAAACTTTAAGTACCAACGAAAAAGAATTAAATAATCTGCAGAAGCTCTTGAAGATAGACAAGGCCTATTCTCAGTACAAGAAGGTTGGCGCAAGAGTCATCAGTAAAGGAAGCGGCAACTGGTATAACACATTTGTTATTAATAAAGGTTCCAAAGATGGAATTAAGGTGAATATGAACGTTATAGCGGATGGCGGGCTGGTAGGAATTGTGACAGAGACTGGCCGTACCTATGCTAAAGTATGTTCTATCATTAATGATAGCAGTAGTGTCAGTGCAAAGTCTTCACAGGCAGGAGACACCTGTGTTGTACAGGGAAACAGCGAGTCTGTGCAAAAAGATGGCACAATTGATGTGACCTATATTAGTAAAGATGCAGATATGAAAGAGGGAGAGGAGCTGATTACGTCACATATCAGTTCTAAGTACTTAGAGGGAATCAAAATCGGAACAGTAAGCAAGATTTCCACAGACTCCTCCAATCTTACAAAGTCTGCTAAGGTAACTCCATTTGTGGATTTTCAGCATATCGAGGATGTGTTGGTCATCACACAGTTAAAAGAAGTTCCCGCAGACAGCGACAGTGCAGATTAAAGGATAAATCAGGCGGAAATAAGAGTATCGTACAGATATTTCTCTTTCCGCCATTTGTGTAAGAAGGGATTTATTATGAAACGAGGAATTGTGACAGCAGTGCTGGTATTTATTTGTTTTATATTACAGACATCTGTGTTTGAGTTGATTAAGTTAGCAGGAATCACGCCAAATATTTTACTTATTCTTATTTCCTCAGTAGCGGTAATGCGCGGACAGAAACCAGGAATGATTGTTGGCTTCTTCAGTGGTCTGCTGATGGATATTTTTTACGGTTCGACAATCGGTGGATTTGCCTTTTTATATATGGTATTCGGTTTCGTAGATGGATTTTTTAATCGGATTTATTATTCTGATGATAATATTCTTCCTCTCGTTTTAATCGGAGTGAATGATTTGATTTATGGATTTATTATGTATATTCTCTGCGGACTTTTACAGAATCATTTGCGGATTATTTACTACCTTAAGAATATTATTCTCCCGGAAATGGTATATACCGTAGCGGTAGGGCTTGTATGCTACCAGATTTTATTAAGGATAAATGATTGGCTGGAAAAGAACGAAAAGAGGGGTGCAGATTTTGTTTAAGTTCAAGAAAAAGCAGGAAAAAGATAAAACAAAATTAAGAGGACAGATTATAGAGCTGCTTTCAAATCGTATTATAATCATGGGAGTACTGCTGATGGTGTTATTCTGCCTCCTTATTTATCGTCTTTTTGTTTTGCAGATTATACAGGGTGACGAACATTTAGCAAACTTTAATTACAAAATAAAAAAGACGATAGAAATCAGTGGTGCAAGAGGTAATATTTATGACTGTAATGGAAAAACGTTAGCCTATAACCAGCTGGCTTATACGGTGACATTGGAAAATACGGACGAGACAAGCCGAATTGCTCGTGAGAGAACGAATGCGAATGGGAAGAATGGTCAGAAAGTAACAGAGAATGATGTTAAGAACGAAGTAATCTACAAGCTGATCAAGGTGCTTGAAACGAATGGAGATACGATAAACTACAGTCTTCCTATGACAGTAAACAGTAAGGGAAAACTGAAGTTTACGGTATCAGGTTCTTCGCTGGCCAGATTTAAAAAAGATATTTATGGTATTACCAATATTGATAATCTTTCAGGAGACGAGAAAAAGAAAGCGGAGAAGTATTTGAATTCTACACCAGAAGAGGTATATGAATATTTAAGAAGTGGAAAGAACGGACCGCAGGGAACAGGTAATATGTTTGGAATCGCAGATAGTTATTCTACAGAGGATACATTAAAGATTATGTCTGTAAGATATGATGTATTTATGAATCGTTATTCTCAGACAACGCCGATTACCGTAGCAACGAATATCAGCGATAAAAGTATCGCGGCAATTTCAGAACATGATGATGAATATCCGGGAGTTTCAATTAAGGCAGACTCTCTTCGTAAATATAATGATGCCAAATATTTTTCTTCTGTTTTAGGATATACAGGTGTTGTTTCAGAAAGTGAATTAAAAGAACTGAATGGCAATGGCGGCAAGTATGAAGCAAACGATGTTGTAGGAAAAACCGGAATTGAAAAAACAATGGAAAGTACTCTCCAGGGTAAGAAAGGCCAGAAAGATGTTTTGGTAGATAATCTTGGTAAGGTTATTAAGACAGTAAAGACAACAAAGGCATCTGCCGGAAATAATGTTTATCTGACGATTGATGCAGATTTACAAAAATATGCATATAATATTTTAGAGAGACGTCTTGCAGGAATTCTGCTTGCACATCTGACAACAGCAGACACAGCAGGTTCTGAAAAGAGAGTTCCAATAAAAGATGTGTATTATGCACTTATTGATAATAGTATTATTAATATTTCCAAGCTTTCAAGGAAAAAGGCCAAAACGAATGAAAAAGATGTCTATCAGATTTACAGGAAAAAGCAGGAAACGGTTCTTAGTACTCTTCGAAAAGATTTGCAGAGCGGCACGACAATCCGTAAGAACTTAAGTGAAGAAAAACAAGACTATGTAAGCTATATTTACAAGATGCTTGAGAACGATGGTATTCTTGTTGCTTCTTCAATTGACGAGAATGATCAGGTATACCTTGACTGGAAAGATGAGAAGATTACGTTCCGTAAATTTTTAAGACATGCGATTAATAATGAGTGGATTAATATCAGTTCTTTTAACATAAAGTCCGATTATTATGATGCAGATGAAATTTATGATGAATTGATAAATTATATTGTTGATGCATTGAAATCTGAGGAAGACTTTGATAAAATTCTATATGAGTATATGATTAAAAACGGCAATTTAAGCGGCAAGAAGGTCTGCCTGCTTTTGTATGATCAGGGAGTTCTTGATAAAAAGAAAGATAAGGACTATAATAGTTTGTATACAGGTAAAATGTCTGCCTATAACTTTATGTATAAGAAGATAAAGAATATAGAGATTACGCCGGCTCAGCTCGCACTTGATCCATGTTCTGGTTCCGTTGTTATCACAGATCCAGATACAGGGGAGGTAAAGGCAATGGTTTCTTATCCAAGTTATAATAATAACCGCCTTGCGAATGGAATTGACTCTTCCTATTATGCATCGCTTAATACGGATTTATCTTCTCCAATGCTAAACAGGGCAACGCAGTCAAGGACAGCACCTGGATCTACATTTAAGCCAATTTCTTCCACAGCAGTTTTAGAAGAGGGGGTAGCGAATGCCTCTACATATGTGAAGTGTACAGGGATTTTTGATAAGATTTCACCGGCAGCTAAATGCTGGATTTATCCGAATGCACATGGATCTCTTAATGTAAGTGGGGCAATCGCAGTATCTTGTAACTTCTTCTTCTATCAGATGGGATATAATCTTGGTACAGTGAATGGAACGTATAATAGCCAGAGAGGTCTGACAAAGTTAAAGAAATATGCATCTATGTACGGTTTTAATCGTAAATCCGGAGTAGAGATTACAGAATACGAACCACATATTTCTGATGAAGATGCGATTCGTTCTGCAATTGGACAGGGTACACACAGTTATACACCAAGTCAGATTTCAAGATATGTAACTTCTCTTGTAAATCATAAGAATTTAATAGACCTCTCTCTTATAGAGAAGACAACAGATTCTTCGGGCAGTGTAATTACATCATATAAGAAGAGAACAGAAGAGAAGTTAGACATAAAGTCTTCCACATTTGATCTGATCAAAAAGGGTATGATTGGAGTGGTAAATGGTAAGGACAGTTCTATCAAATATCTGTATGAGAAACAGGGTATGAAGGTAGCAGGTAAAACTGGTACGGCACAGGAAAATAAAAAGCGTCCGAACCATGCATTATTTATATCTTATGCTCCATATGACAATCCAGATATTACCATGACTGTAGTAGTGCCAAATGGTTATACTTCAGCAAATGCGGCAGAGATTGCCAGAGATATCTATAAGTACTATTTTGGAAAGGCCAGCAAGGCAGAGAAAAAAGCAACAACAGCATTACTGCCTACAGGTTCAGATGGAAGTAATGATTAATGATGTACTCTCACAAATTCAAGTACAGAAAGATTCCGGGAGCACATGTTAGAAAACAGGAGGAGATATGAAAAGTTCCGTCATTATTAAAGGGAATAAATATGGATTTCAGATTGTATTGAATCCGACACTTCCTTTTGAAGAACTTCTTCGGGAAGTCGGGAACAAGTTTAAGGAATCTACTCATTTTTTCGATTTAAATAAACCGATTGCAGTCAGTTTTACAGGACGTGAGCTCACGTCAGGAGAACAGAATCTTTTGGTTGATACAATATCTGAAAACAGCGGACTGAATATCAGTTGTGTGATTGATGGTGCAAAAGTATATGAGACGCAGTTCGCAAAGGTACTTAATGAGATAAGAGAAGAAGAAAAGAAGGAAAAGAAACGTCAGGAAGCAGAGTCTTTTCCGGAAAACCGCATTGCAAAGAATGGACAGTTTTACCGTGGAACATTACGTTCCGGACAGAAGATAGAAGTAGATGGAAGTATAGTAATTCTTGGGGATATTAATCCGGGGGCGCAGATTGTTGCAGGTGGCAATGTTGTTGTATTAGGCTGCCTTAAAGGAACGGTACATGCAGGCTATCCAGAGGATAATAGTGCTTTTGTAGCGGCACTTATGATGGAACCAATGCAGATTCAGATTGGCAGTTATATTGCGCGCTCGCCGGATCAGAGGGTGAAAAATACAAAGAAGAATGCCAAAAAGAAGAATCGTCAGGAACTGCTGGCAAAGCTTGCATTCGTGGAGAATGACAGTATTTTCATTGAGACGATTACGAGGTCGTTGATTAGCGAAATCAGTATTAGTTAATGAATATAAAGGAGAACAGAGATGAGTGAGGTAATTGTTATTACATCTGGAAAAGGTGGAGTTGGGAAGACCACTACAACGGCCAATATTGGAACGGGGCTTGCAAAACTTGGAAAGAAAGTTGTTATGATTGATACAGATATCGGACTTCGTAACCTCGATGTGGTTATGGGACTTGAGAATCGCATTGTATATAATCTTGTAGACGTTGTGGAAGGAAACTGTCGTTTAAAACAGGCATTAATCAAAGATAAGAGATATTCTAATCTTTTCTTGCTTCCATCGGCGCAGACAAGAGATAAAAGTGCAGTAAGTCCAGAGCAGATGAGAAAGTTAGTAGATGAATTAAGAAAAGACTTTGATTATATTCTTCTTGACTGTCCGGCAGGAATTGAGCAGGGCTTTAAGAATGCGATTGCAGGTGCAGACAGAGCAATCATTGTAACGACTCCGGAAGTTTCAGCAATTCGTGATGCAGACAGGATTATCGGACTTTTAGAGGCAGAAGAGCTGAAAAAGATTGAATTAGTTATCAATAGAATCCGCATGGATATGGTCAAGCGTGGAGACATGATGTCTGTAGAAGATGTTGTTGATATTCTGGCTATTGATTTAATTGGGGTTGTCCCAGATGATGAGAGTATTGTTATTGCAACAAATGAAGGAGAACCTCTTGTTGGTTCTGATACACAGGCTGGAAAAGCGTTTGCTAATATTTGTCATAGAGTGCTTGGAGAAGAAGTGCCAATTATGGAATTCGAGACAGAAAGCATTCTGAAAAAAATAGCAAACTTATTTAAGCGTGGCTATTAAAGGGGGAGAATCTAATGGGGTTCATGGATGGCTTTCTTAGAAAAAAAACATCGGGAAATACGGCGAAGGACAGGTTGAAACTCGTTTTAGTGTCGGATCGTGCAAACTGCTCGCCGGAAACGATGGAATTAATAAAAAACGACATAATAAAAGTGATTTCGAAGTACATGGAGATTGATACAGACGGATTAGATATTCAGATAACGCAGATGGAATCGGATGGCGGACACGGAAATGTTCCGGCAATTTATGCTAATATTCCGATTAAGGAGTTGCGGTCTCCAAGGTAGCGAATACAGGAGGACAAACATGTTAAAGCAGAAATACCAATTTAAAAATTATAATTGGGTATTGATAGGCGCGGTTCTCATCTTGAGTGGAATGGGAGTATTGTTTATCAATAGTGCGGACAGCAGCTACACGAGCAAGCAGCTAGTTGGACTTATATTTTGTACAGGAGTAATGTTGTTTTTGTCTGTTGTAAATTTTAATTTTGTATGTGGTTTCAACAGAGTTTTATATATGATTAATATTGTACTCCTTGTTCTCGTAAAGCTTGTCGGTGTTAGTGTAAATGGTGCACAAAGATGGATTAATCTTGGATTTACCAGACTGCAGCCATCAGAGCTGACTAAGATTATTATGATTATATTTGTGGCGGTATACATACAGGAGCATGAGGAAGATCTCATGGAGTGGAAAGTACTGCTTAAACTTGCTCTTTTATGTGCCCTGCCTCTTTTTCTGGTAGTAATAGAACCGAACTTGTCTACAACATTAGACATTACGTTTATTTTACTGTCTGTCATTTTTGTAGGTGGATTTTCAATGGCTTTAATTAAGAAATGGTTGAAGATCATTATACCAGTAATGATACCACTTGGATTTTTATTCATATGGTATATTCAGACACCGAATCAGATCTTACTGCATGATTATCAGGTTACCCGAATTATGACTTTCTTAGAACCGTCAAAATACTCATCCACATCAGCGTATCAGCAGGATAATTCTGTTATGGCAATCGGTTCAGGAAAGCTGTACGGAAAGGGATTAAATAATAATACCATAGCCGATGTTACTGTAGCAGATACCGGTTTTGTATCGGAACAGCAGACGGACTTTATTTTCTCGGTAGTAGGAGAGGAAACCGGTTTTGTTGGAAGTGTTATTGTTATTGCATTATTGGCTATAATAGTGATAGAATGTTTAAAGACGGCATATGTGGCAAAGAATATGAGCGGGCGGCTCATTGCCTCGGGAATGGCGGCGCTTATAGGCTTTCAATCATTTATAAACATTGGAGTGGCAACGGAATTTCTTCCGAATACAGGATTGCCGTTACCATTCGTAAGCTATGGATTAACATCACTTTTAAGTTATATGGCAGGTATAGGGATTGTGCTAAATATAGGATTACAAAGACATTACTAGGAGGGGAAATATATGAATATTGGATTAATCGCACATGATGGAAAAAAGAAACTGATGCAGAACTTTTGTATTGCGTATCGAGGAATTCTCAATAAGCATGAGTTGTTTGCTACAGCAACGACCGGAAGACTGATTGAGGAAGTGACCAACCTTACAATACACAAATATCTGGCAGGCCCGCTTGGCGGAGAACAGCAGATGGCTTCACAGATTGAACATAACCTTATAGACATGGTTATCTTTCTGCGTGATCCACAGAACCAGCAGGTTCATGAGCCAGATATCTTCAATGTTATGCATTTATGTGATGTACACAATATTCCACTTGCAACGAATCTTGCAACTGCCGAATTATTAGTTAAGGCACTTGAAAGAGGAGATCTTGAGTGGCGTGAGATGTACAGATAGGACAAAAAGAAAAGAGTGACTATGAAAAAGAAATTAATATGCACAATAAGCATTTTGGTTTTGGCAGCAGCATTATGTAGTGGATGCAGTACAGAGCCTTTTAAGATTACAGATTCTTTTGCCTCTTATTATGCAAAAAATAAAGAAGAGGTGGGGTCAGATCTTAAAGGCATGGCATCGGATCTGGCAGTGTTATCTGATTCAGAAGCGACCGATCCAAATTATCAGAGTAATGATTATGCGGATCTGCTCATCAATGACAGCACCAATGAAGTATTAGAATCTTATCATTGTTTTGATAGATTGTATCCAGCGAGTATTACAAAGGTCATGACAGCTTTATTAACATTAGAACATGGAAATATGGATGATGAAATTACGTTAAAACATGATATTAATCTGACGGAGAATGGAGCGGTTATCAGTACGCTTACGAAGGGAGACACTGTTACGGTAGGGCAGGTTTTTCATACAATGCTTATCAAATCAGCGAATGACTGTGCAGTGATACTTGCAGAGTATGTGGCTGGCTCCGAATCTAAATTTATTGACATGATGAATGCAAAGGCCAAAGAATTAGGAGCGACGCATACCCATTTCGTAAATCCGAATGGACTTCATGATAATAATCATTATACAACGGCGTATGATCTTTATCTGATATTTAAAGAAGCTGTAAAGTATGATACTTTTGTTGATACGGTATCTTCTAAAGATTATACAATGACATACACTACGCCGAAGAAAACACAAATTAATGAGTATATGCAGAGTACAAACTACTATCTGTTGAATGAATTCCCAGTGCCGGAGGGCGTTGTTATGTATGGTGGAAAGACAGGAACTACTTCTATGGCTAAGTCCTGCCTGATCCTAATGACAAAGAATAAAAAGGGAGAGCGTTTCTTTTCTGTAGTACTTGGAGCAGAAACAAAAGATATGCTGTACTCATCTATGTCACAGTTGTTAGAGAAAACTGCAAATTAAAGGTTGTGCTTTTATATGATATAAATTATAATATAGCATATAAGAAAGTGGCACGAGCCTTTCATATTACAAAAGAAAGGACTACGGTCCAATAACATATCTAAAGGAGGATATTCACATGATTGATATTATTGCAGGAGCGAAAGGAAAAGGAAAAACTAAAATTTTAATTCAGCAGGTAAATGATGACATTAAGCTGACAAAAGGCACGATCGTTTACCTTGATAAGAACAATAAGCATATGTATGAGCTTAGCAATCAGATTCGTCTTATCGTAGTTCCTGAATTTAATGTTACAGATACAGATATGTTCCTCGGATTTATCGCAGGAATTATCTCTCAGGATCATGACTTAGATAAGATTTATCTTGACAGTTTCCTTACAACAGCTTGTATCAAAGACAACCTTGATTATGCAGTTGAAAAACTGGATGCTTTATCCGAGAAGTTTGGAGTAAGTTTCGTAATCAGCGCTTCCGTAGATAAAGAAAATATGCCGGAATCTGTACAGAAATACGTTTCTCACGCATTATAATCCGATGTTATCTGATACAGAACCGTCCGGTAATATACATACATGGCGGATATCTGGAATTTGAATAAGATACGAAAAGGTTTAAGGCGCCTCATAATACTATGAGGCTGCCTTTTTATGGTTTAAGCTAAAATGGAAAAACAATATTATTACGCATATTCAAAGTATTTAAAAGAAAAATATGGAGAAAAGGTATATAAGCTTCCGGTAAATCTTCCGGTTACCTGTCCGAATAGAAAAGAGGGAGGCGGATGTCTCTTTTGTGCAGATGCAGGAACAGGATTTGAAGCAAAAGAAAGTACGATGCCTGTGTTAGAGCAGTTACAGTCCTCCAGGGAAAAAGTAGAGAAAAGGTATCATGCTCATAAGTTTATTGTGTATTTTCAAAATTATACAAATACGTTTTTGCCGCTGCCTGCCTTGCTTCAATATATGGAAGAGGCCGCTGGAATGGAGAATATCGTTGAAATTTCTCTTTCAACAAGGCCGGATTGCATAAGACAGGATTATTTGGAAGCATTTCAGAATTTCCGTGAGCGGACGGGTATTGAAGTTTCGATAGAATTAGGACTTCAGACAGTGAATTATCATACATTATCGGCTATGAACAGAGGACATGGTCTGGCGGAATTTATTAATGCTGTATTATTGATTGCGCCACATCATTTTCCAGTTTGTGTGCATATGATCTTGAATCTTCCAGGAGATACGATGGAGGATGCCAGAGAGTCTGCAAGAGTATTATCTGCACTGCCAGTTTCTATGGTAAAGTTACATTCTTTATATATTCCAAAGGAATGTGCATTATATAAAGAATATGAAGCGGGCAATATACAGATATGTTCAAAACAGGAGTATATAGAACGTCTGGCAGAATTTATCTCTCTTTTAAGAAAAGATATTGTTGTAGAGAGACTATTTAGCCGAATACCGGAAAAAGATTCTGCCTTTTCAAATTGGGGAAACAGTTGGTGGAAGCTTACAGATGAGTGGAAAGCACTTATGGAAGAACGGCAGTATGTTCAGGGGATACGCTGTGATTATCTAAATGGCGCGGCGCTAAATAGATGGGAGATGTAATATGGCCGGAAAAGAAAAGGGAAAGCTACATATACACATCAATCTTGGAACACTGGTGTTTCTTGTTATTGTAGTATATCTGATGGCATATATGCTTACCTATATTGGAAAAGATAAGCTTGCTATTTATGAGGTGAGTGCAAGCGATATTGTGGATAACATAGAAGGGACCGGAGTAATTCTTCGCCAGGAAAATCTGGTCAATGCAGCGCAGGATGGATATATTAATTACTATGTCCAGGATGGTGCGATGGTAAATAAAAACGGTGTAGTATATATGATAGATACTACCGGTGAGATTCAGGATTATTTAAAAAAAGTACTCGAAAAAAAGAATACAATGAGTCTTGATGAAAAAGAACAGATCATAGAAAAGTTAAAAATTTTTAGTGAGGGATATACGGATAATCATTTTTCCCTATCCTATGAAACGCAGAATGACATAAACAATACACTGTTAGATTATACGGATGCGATGTTGACAGAGCATAAAGCAGAATTGGAAGAAAAATATGGAAAAGATTCTTACGTTGAAGTAACCTCTGCACAGGAGGGACTGGTTTCCTTTGTGTCTGATGGGCAGGAGAATTTAAAGCAGAGCCAGGTGTCAGAAGAAACATTTCTTAGTAAGGCGAAGATGAGTGATCTTAGAACGAATAAGAAGCAAAAAGCCGGTTCTCCGGTATATCGTTTTATAAAAGGGCAGGACTGGCAGCTGATGGTGCCGGTTGGACAAAATGGTTATAACCGCCTCAAAAAAAGAGCAGAGGATAATTCATCCATACAGGTTACGTTTCAAAAAGATAATTTTACGACAACAACATCCTACCGCTGCCTGAAACAGAATGGAAAGTATTATGTGATACTGTCATTTGATAATTATATACAGCGCTATTTAAATCAGCGGTATCTGTCTGTATCACTTACATTATCAGAAACGAATGGATTAAAAATTCCGTCCAGTTCTCTTGTGAAAAAGAGTGTTTACAGAATCCCGAAAAGTTTTCTTGTGCACGGAGGCAATTCTGCTGAAAAAGACCAGCTTAATATTATGGAAACAAACAAAAAGGGAGAAAAAGTATTAAGACAGACTTCAGCCATTGTCTATAAAACAAATGATAAATATGCCTATGTTGTATCGAAAGATTTGAAGACCGGAATTATTATATCTGAGACGGATAAACAAAAGATATATACCATAAAAGACAGCGATAAGGTAGAGATTCTGGGGGTATATATGGTAAATAAGGGTTATGCGGTTTTTGCTCTGGTGGATATGGTTGAAAGGAATGGAGATTATTGCATTGTTTCTACTTCCGGCAGTAAAATAGAACTTTATGATAGAATTATTTTAAATAGTGATACAGTGAAGGAAGGCCAGGTGATTTACTGATGCTGAAGGAAAATTTAAAAAATGTACAAAACAACATAAAAAAAGCATGTGAACGTGTAGGAAGAAAACCGGAGGAAGTTACGCTTGTTGCGGTAAGTAAGATGAAACCTCTCTCTGATATTGAGGAACTTTTAGAGACAGGACAGCTTGAATATGGAGAAAATTATGTACAGGAACTGTGTGATAAATATGAGAATATTTCAAAACCGGTACATTGGCATATGATTGGACATTTACAGACAAATAAAGTGAAATATATTATTGATAAAGTAGAATTGATTCATTCTGTAGATTCCCTTCATTTGGCAAAACAGATTGAGAAAGAAGCGGTAAAAAAAGGTGTGGACGCACAGATACTTGTACAGGTAAATATCGCGCAGGAAGATACGAAGTTTGGTATCGACGGTCCAGAGGTGATGAGTCTTGTAGAAGAAATCAGCAAATTTCCACATGTCCACATCAGAGGACTGATGACAAGTGCTCCTTTTGTGGCAAATCCAGAAGAAAATCGCTGTTATTTTAAGAAATTACACAAATTATTTGTTGACATTAGAGAGAAAAACATTGATAATGTATCTATGGACATTTTGTCTATGGGTATGACCAATGATTATGAAGTAGCCATTGAAGAAGGTGCAACAATGGTACGAGTTGGTACCGGAATCTTTGGGGCGCGGAATTATAATAAATAACAGGAGGTACATGGGGTGAAGTTCGCAGAAAAGTTCTTAAACATGATGAAGTTAAATGATGCTGATGACGAGACGGAACCATTTGATGAGGAATATAACGAAGTAACCGAAGAAGAAGGTTATGACGAAGAAGAGATGGAAGATAAGGAAGAAGAACCTCATAAACCGATTCTTTCCTTAAGACGTAAGAAGAAAGATCTTACAGAATTACAGGAAGACGATGAGGACGGTCAGAGCAGAGTAATCCCATTTCATGGAAAAGAAGAAGAAGGTGAAAGTGTGAAAGTAATCAGACCTCAGACATTTAATGAAGCACAGATTGTAGCAGATTTCTTAAAGGAAGGCAAGACAATTGTGGTGAACTTAGAGGGAATCGAAATCGGACAGGCACAGAGAATCATTGATTTTATCGGTGGAGCAAGTTTCGCAGTAGATGGCTCTCTTAAAGCGATTTCTAATAATATCTTTATTGTGGCACCAGGTAATATTGAAGTATCTGGAGATTTAAGAGACGAGATTGTAAGCGAGGATATGTTGTCCCCGGAACTTACGAAGTTTTAAGCTGACATAGATGTCAGATACATAAAGCGAATACATAAAAGATGATAAAAGAATAGTTGAACGAGAAAAGACAGAGGGGATATATGGACGGAGTGGAGGCCGTTCATATATCCCCTCTCTGTGTAAATATTTATTCTGGAGGGAACAATGGAAACAAAAAGATTAGAAGTAACTGCAGAGGGTAAAAAGGTATATGATATTGTAATTGAGAATAATTTTAATCAATTAGTAAAAGAACTTTCTGTTTTTGGAATAAAAGAACGGAAACTTTGCATCGTAACAGAAAGGCAGGTTGCATCTTATTATCTTGAGGAAGTGTGCAGTCTTTTAGAGAAAGAGTGTGCGAAGTTAGAAGTGTACATTTTTCAGGAAGGAGAGGAAAGTAAGAACTTATCTACAGTGGATAGTCTGTATCATTTTCTTATTACGCATGAATTTGACAGAAAAGATATGCTTCTTGCACTTGGAGGAGGTGTTACTGGAGATCTCACAGGATTTGCAGCGGCAACGTATCTTAGAGGAATTGATTTCGTGCAGATTCCGACCAGTCTTTTAGCACAGGTAGACAGCAGTATTGGAGGGAAAACTGGTGTAGATTATCATGCCTATAAAAATATGGTTGGTGCATTTTATATGCCAAAGCTGGTATATATTAATGTAAACACGGTAAAAACACTTTCTGAGCGACAGTACCACAGCGGCTTGGGAGAAGTGATCAAGCATGGATTGATTCGCGATAAAGCATATTTTGAATGGATGAAAGACAATAAAGAGGCAGTAGCAAAAAGGGAAGATGAGGCACTAGCTTATATGATCGAGGGCAGCTGTGAGATTAAGCGGGCAGTTGTTGAGGAAGACCCGAAGGAACATGGTGTGCGTGCATTGCTTAACTTTGGTCATACATTGGGTCATTCTATCGAAAAGTTAATGAATTTTTCTCTTGCACATGGAGAGTGTGTCGCAGTAGGTTCCTTACTGGCAGCGGATATATCCTGCCAAAGAGGTTATATTAGTGAGGAAGAAAATAAAGAAATAAAAGAATTATATGCATATTTTGATTTTCCGGTATTACCAGAAGAACTTAAAGCAGAAGATATTGTAAAAGAAACAAGACATGACAAGAAAATGGAACATGGAAAGATTAAGTTTATCCTTTTAGACAAGGTGGGTGAAGCTACAATTTATCAGGATGTAACACCAGAAGAGATGCTTACGGTTTTAGAGCGTGTTTGAAAAATCATTCCAGCAACCTGCACGCTCTAGAATAACAGGAGGAATAAAATTATCATGGGAAAAAAAGCAAAGTCAGTAGTCATTTTTTTTGTATTACTACTGATTGACCAGCTTACAAAGTTGTGGGCGGTAAAAATATTAAAACCGATAGGAAGTATTAAGATTATTCATAATGTATTAGAAATATACTATGTGGAGAACAGGGGAGCGGCTTTTGGCATTATGCAGAATAAACAGTGGTTCTTTTTGATTATCACATTAGCAGTACTTGTCGGTCTCCTGTGGATTTCAGGGAAGATTCCGGAAGAAAAACATTTTATACCACTGAAAGCCTGCCTGTATTTTGTGGGGGCAGGAGCGGTTGGTAACATGATAGACAGAGTGTTTCGGAAATATGTAGTAGACTTTATTTATTTTAGCCTGATTAACTTTCCAGTATTTAATGTGGCAGATATTTATGTAACGGTTGCCGCATTTATGCTAGTTGTGCTGATACTGTTTTTCTATCAGGAAGAAGATCTTAACAGAGTATTTTCTAAAAAGAAAGAGCAGGAATAGGGCAGGACGGGAAAATGGCAGAAAGAAATGAAATGATGCAGCAGAATCAAAAACAAAATATAGAACAAAAGAAAGGAGACAACAAAACGAGTGATAATCGTTTATGAAAAAATAAAAAAAGCAAGGATTTTATCAATCCACAGCCACTCCTCTTGCACGGAGTTTTATTATCACTGTTCTTATTATACACGATTGCACGCACGCCGTCAAGTGAAAATAAAATAAAGCAGGTTTTTTCTACGCTTTTTGTAGAACTGCACAAAAAGCAGGATGTGAAATCCATGTTCCTTATGAAAAAATACGTCGTATCAACGCAGCTTTTTGTCGATTTTTCACGAAATTTGCGATTTCTTTTCCC
>OIBE01000290.1_pt1 | contig 15318 bp, 13 predicted proteins | sample 1580961 | NCBI WGS metagenome assembly OIBE01 (sample SAMEA3882550, study PRJEB24775) | human gut metagenome | biome: human-associated habitat; feature: intestine environment; material: feces | place: Netherlands | collected 2009/2010
GCGTAGCTCAGCTGGGAGAGCGCTTGACTGGCAGTCAAGAGGTCAGGGGTTCGATTCCCCTCGTCTCCACCACCGTTAATGCAGAGCCTTCGGGTAACCGGAGGCTTTTTTCATATGCAGCCACCTCGCAAACCAAAGTGATGTCACACCGGCACCCACACCCAAAAAAGTTGCGCAATTTATTTCCCACTTCTGTACTTAGTTTGTTAACCCGACGTAATTCCTTTTTGCATTTCCCGCCGTCAGCGTTGTAGCTCGGGCGGTGCGTGCCAACAACTACACCCGCATAAACCTGCGTCAATGTGAACAAGTTTGCAAAATAATCCCCTTAAGCACTGCAAATGAATGATATGTTGCCGCGCGCGGCCTAAATCGGTTTCTAGCCACCTTGTGCTAGCATATCTATCGTTACATGGGTTCAACTGTGCTCACGACTTAACTGGTCGTGAAGCACAGGGCAGATCAGCATCCGGCCGTAACGGCGGTGCCAGAAAAACCACGAGCTCCAATAGCGTAGTCATGCGTATCGCATCGAATGAATTGTTCTTGTCTATGTGCAAGCTGTTCTATCGAATCGATATTTCATGACAATTCGCAGCAGTCCTACAGCTGTTTGCGTGCGCTCCAGTTTTGTTCCCGCTTGACTGGATCGCACGCAGCCAGCTGGAGTCGCGGTCATTTTTGCGATACACGTCCGCGTCTCTAGCCACTGCACGTATACATACCGTTCACGGTGGGGCAGAGCCACGTGCTTGTCTAACTGGGCTCAGGGTTTGAATATGGAGCGCCTTCGCGCACAAGCGCCCTGGCGTAGCCATACCCAAACCCCGTGAGCCACACGTAAGACAGCAAGGGGGTGGTGCTCGTGTGGTATGTGATCCAGGTCATTAACGGTCGCGAAAACGTAATGCGCGAGCGCATCGAGCGCGTGGTGCCGGCTGGTGCCATGCAGGAGCTCTTTTACCCCCAATTTCAAACCGAGATTAAAGTACACGGCGAATGGGTCAATACGACCAAGCCGCTCTTTCCCGGTTATCTTATCTGCGACACGGCAGATCCCCGCACCGTGCAACAGTATCTGCTGCGCATGGACGACTTTGCCCGGGTGCTATCCCAGGACGGTCAGTTTGTGCCGCTTGCAAAAGAAGAGGTCCAGCTTATTGGCGGCTTTACGCACAGGGGAGACCGCGTAGTCCCCATGAGCGAGGCCCTAAAAGACGGTGATCAGGTCGTAGTGACAGCAGGTCCGCTGCTGGGCCACGAGGGTCTCATTAAAGAAGTCAATAGACGCAAAAAACATGGCTTTTCTTGAAGTTGATCTTTGTGGTCGACGCGTAACGACTCGCGTCGGACTTGCGGTGCTTACGGCCGAGCAACGTGTGATGCGAAACCTAAATAGGGGGATTGCCTGACAACAGGCGAGTTTTCGGGACAGGGAGGATCCCCGGGTCGGGGACGTAGGTTTGAAAGATTTAGTGTTAGATAAAGTCAAACATCAATCAGATGCTCCAATTCGGGCCGCGCTTATAGCCCAGGCCATGAATCGCGGCGAAGTGAGCGTGCGCTACAAGGCCATGCAGGCCGTGAAGGACTGGGACCGCACATGCCTGGGCTACAGGGCCGTGAAGCGCGCGTTCGACATCGTGTTCAGCGGCTGCGTGCTGGCCGTCATCGCCATACCCAGCCTGGTGCTCGCCGCGGCCATCCGCATGGAGAGCGAGGGCAACCCGTTCTACAGCCAGATCCGCGTAGGGCAGACCCACCGCGACGGCAGGCTGTCCACCTTCCGCATGTGGAAGTTCCGCTCCATGTACAAGGACGCCGACGAGCGCCTCGCCGAGCTCAAGGGGCGAAACGAGATCGCCGGCGCCATGTTCAAGATGAGGGAAGACCCCCGCGTAACGAAGATCGGCAAGTTCATCCGCAAGCACTCCATCGACGAGTTCCCACAGTTCGTCAACGTGTTCCTGGGCCAGATGTCCGTCGTGGGCCCGCGCCCGCCGCTGCCCAACGAGGTGGCCGAGTACACGGAATTCGACCTGCAGCGCCTGGCGGTCAAGCCCGGCATCACCGGCTGGTGGCAGGTGACGGAGCGCAACTCGACCGGGTTCGACGGCATGGTCCGACGGGACCTTGAGTACATCGCCAAGCGCGGACCCGTCACGGACCTCAAGATCGTCGTCCTCACGGTGATCGAGGTCATCACCGGCAAGGGTGCGTGCTAGATGCGCATCGCGATGATAGGGCACAAGAGATACGGCTCCCGCGAGGGAGGCGTGGAGGTCGTCGTGACCGAGCTCGCCCGCCGCATGGCGGCGCTCGGCCACGAGGTCACCTGCTACGACCGCTCCGGCGCGGACGTCATGACCGGCGACGCCGCGGACGTCCGCGAGCGCACCGTCGACGGCGTGCGCGTCGTCCCCGTGAGGACGATCGACAAGAAGGGGCTCGCCGCGCTGAGCTCCTCGTACTTCGCCACCCTGGCTGCCATCAAGGACAGGCCCGACGTGATCCACTACCACGCCGAAGGCCCCTGCGTGCCGCTGCCGCTGGCCAGGCGCGCCGGCATCCGCACCGTCGCCACCATCCACGGCCTGGACTGGCAGCGCGCCAAGTGGGGCAGGCTCGCCAGCACGTACATCAAGATGGGGGAGAGGGCCGCCGCTACCAAGGCAGACGGTCTGATTGTCCTGTCTAAGTCCGCCCAGTCCTACTTCGAGGGCGCCTACGGCCGCACGGCGACGTTCATCCCCAACGGGATCGAGAAAAAACAGCCGAGGCCGGTCAATCAAATAAAGGAGAAGTGGGGTCTCGATGCGGGTTCATACCTGCTGTACCTGGGCAGGCTCGTCCCCGAGAAGCGCCCCGAGCTCCTGATCGAGGCGTTCAAGAAGTTCGACACGGAAAAGAGACTCGTCATCGCCGGCGGCGGATCGGACACCTCCGAGTACGAGGCGTCCCTTCGCGATGCCGCCCAGGGCGACAACCGCATAGTGTTCACCGGGTTCGTCAACGGCGAGCCCCTGGAGGAGCTGTACTCCAACTGCTATGCCTACGTGCTGCCGTCCGATGTCGAGGGCATGCCCATGAGCCTGCTGGAGGCCATGGCATACGGCCGCTGCTGCGTGACGAGCGACATCCCCGAGTGCGCGGACGTCCTCGCGGGCAACGGCGTGACGTTCGAGAAGGGCAGTGCCGATTCCCTGCGGGCCGCGCTGCGAGACCTGCTCGCCGACGGCGACCGCGTGAAGATCCTCGGTACCGCCGCCAAAGCGCATGTCGAGAAAACCTACAACTGGGACTCCGTCGTCGAGCGGACCCTCGAACTCTATAGGGGGAGCGCGCGATGAAGATTATCTTGGTCAATAAGTTCCATTACCTCAAGGGCGGATCCGAGACATACTACTTCGGACTCGCCGAGGGGCTGAAGGCCCTCGGTCACGAGGTACATTTCTTTGCTATGGAGGGCCCGGATAACATCCCCTGCGAGGACTCCGATCTCTTTGTGTCCGCAAAAGACTACAACGGCCCCACGTCGCTGCCTCAGAAAGTTTCGGCGGCAACCTCACTGATCTATTCAAAAGAGGCAAGGGATAAATTCCAGGCCCTCTGCGAGCGCGTCCACCCGGACGTCGTGCACATGAACCTCGTGCATCGGCAGATCACGCTCTCCATCCTGGACGCCCCGTATCTCAAACAGCACAGGGTCCCGGTCCTGTTCACTTCCCACGATTACATCCTGGTCTGCCCCAATTACGTGATGCTCGATGGCTCGGGCGCCGTGTGCGATGCCTGCTTGGGCGGTCATTTCTCTAATTGCCTAAAGCGTAGATGCGTGAAGGGCTCCACCGCAAAGAGCGGTATGGGCATGCTCGAGGCGGACTACCTTAAGCTGCATCGCTCGTACAGCAAAATCGACTGCATCGTCGCCCCCTCGCAATTCATGAGGAACAAGCTTCTCGAGGGCGGTTTTCCCTGCCAGCAGGTCGTCTATATGCAGAACTTCGCAAAACAGGAGATTCTGGACAACGCGGCCGACGGTACAGACAGAACCGATCGAGACGATCCCTACCTCCTGTTCTTCGGGCGCCTCTCGAGCGAGAAAGGCGTTGACGTACTCGTCGATGCGTTCATCAATGCGCTTCCGTCCCTGCCCGGCAACCTGAGGCTCGTGATCGCCGGCGACGGACCCGAGAGGCAAGGCATCGAAGACAGGATCGCGGCCGCGGGACCCGAAGTTCCAGGTCGCATCGAGCTGGTCGGCTTTCAAAGCGGTGCCGACATGCGGCGCTACACGGAGCGTGCCACCCTGGCCATCGCGAGCTCGCGATGGCGAGAGAACATGCCCTATTCCATCGTCGAGTCATTTGCACTGGGAACCCCGGTCATCGGGACCGACATCGGCGGTATCCCCGAGCTTGTCGACGAGGGGCGCACGGGCCTGCTTTGCGAGCCGGGCGACGTCGACTCTCTGTCCCAGGCGATTTTGCGCGGCGCTGCGCTGGTCAAAGACCGGGATGCCTACGCGGCGATGCAGGCGAACTGCCGCTCGTACGTCCTGGAGCGCTGCTCCCAGGACAACTACATGAAGGATCTCACCGCTCTCTACCGGGAGCTCATCGATAGCAAGAAGGGAAACTAACCCACATGGCCGAAAAGAAACTCAACGGCACCGTCATCGTCACCTACCGCTGCAACGCGCGCTGCACCATGTGCAACCGCTACAAGGCGCCCAGCCGCCCGGAGGAGGAGCTGTCCATCGAGACGATCAAGAAGCTCCCCAAGATGTACTTCACCAACATCACCGGCGGCGAGCCCTTCATCCGCCAGGACCTCAAGGACATCGTGCGCGAGCTCTACAAGAAGTCCGACCGCATCGTCATCTCCACGAACGGCTTCTTCACCGACCGCATCATCGACCTGTGCGAGGAGTTCCCCAACGTCGGCATCCGCATCTCCATCGAGGGCCTGCAGCAGACCAACGACAAGATCCGCGGCCTTGAGAACGGCTACAACCGAGGCTACGCCACGCTCAAGAAGCTCGTAGAGCTCAAGCACCCCGACGTTGGCTTCGGCATGACGGTCCAGGACCTCAACGCGCCCGACCTGGTGCCCCTCTACAAGATCTCCGACGAGCTGGGCATGGAGTTCGCCACGGCTTCGCTGCACAACAGCTTCTACTTCGTCGAGGCCAAGAACATCATCCACGACCGCCCCATGGTGGCCAAGAACTTCGAGGACCTGGTCAACGAGCTGCTCAGGTCCAACAGCCCCAAGAAGTGGTTCCGCGCCTACTTCAACCACGGCCTCATCAACTACATCTACGGCCAGCCCCGCCTGCTGCCCTGCGACATGGCGTTCGACACCTTCTTCATCGACCCCTACGGCGACGTCATGCCCTGCAACGGCACCAAGGACAAGGAGGTCATGGGCAACCTCAACGAGCAGTCCTGGGACGAGCTGTGGAACTCCGACCAGGCCGAGAGGGTCCGCGCGAAGGTCCGCCACTGCGACCGCAACTGCTGGATGATCGGCTCGGTGAGCCCGGCCATGCACAAGTACATCTGGAAGCCCGGCTGGTGGGTGCTCAAGCACAAGGTGAAGGCCCTGTTCACCAAGAGGCCCTTCGACATGCACGAGCTCAAGGTCGTCCGCGACTACGAGGAGGGCCGCGTGACCAAGGAGCAGCTCGACGCCTGCTCCACCTGCGACCTGTGCGCCAAGATCAACGATGGCCTGTCCGAGGCGTCCAAAGCCGATGCGCACGTATACGAGACGCATGAGGCGTTGTAAGGCTACGAGATGAGGGTCCTGTACGTCGCCCTTTCTTGTGGCCCTAACCTCGGAAGCGAAGATGCCATTGGTTGGCATCTGCCGATTGCTGCCGCCAGAGCCGGCCATGACGTGACCGTTCTGACGAGAGAGGACAAACGGGAGGAGATTCAGACCTTTATCGATTCTCACCCGGCTCAGATTTACCCGTGCTATGTCTATGCGCCCCTGGGCAAGCTTGCTCGCTTGTGCAAGGGGCCGCTGTATTCTGTTCGCGCCATTCTGTGGTGTCGGTCAATTAGACCGCTTTTGGAGCAAATTTGCGCGAAGGCCCCCTTCGATATCATTCATCAGATAACGCCAGTTGAGTTCAGGGCCCTTGCCGATTACTCGGGTCTAAACGCCCGAACAGTGGTTGGCCCTGTCGGCGGCGGCGAATATGCGCCCAGACAGTATCGGCGCTATCTAAAAGGAGAATGGCATGTCGAGTTATTCCGTCGGGTTTTAAACGAGGTTTGCGTTCGCTGCTCGAGTTTTAAGAAACGCGTAAAGGCAATTGACTTTATTTATTTCGCTAACAGGGAAACCGAGCGCTTCTTTGAAGACCATTCATTAGAGGTTAAGTCATTTGGCCTCAAGACTGAAATCGGAATTGAAGGGGAATCAGAAGAGCCAGCGCCCAATTCGATCGAGGCCGGTGAACTCCGAATTCTCTTTGTCGGGCGTCTGGTTCCCCGGAAAGGTGTCGAGCTGCTGCTTGAGGCATGCGCAAAAGCAGGTGCCGCCGGTTTGAATTTCCATCTCAAAATTTGTGGAGACGGCAAAAGCCGAGCAGGGCAGGAATCGCTTGCCAAGGACCTTGGAATTAGCGATCACGTCGAGTTCGAAGGCCGGGTAAACCGCGATCAGCTTGCAGGGTTTTATCGGTGGACGAACATCGTGGCGATGCCGAGCCTTCGTGAGACGGGAGGCACTGTCATCGCAGAGGCAATTTCACATCATCGTCCATTGATATGTGCGGATTCCTTCGGCGCGAGCCTGATCCTAGATTCTAAGACGGCTGTCTTGCTTCCTCCAGGATCCGGCTCAGATGAGTATGCCCAAGCCCTGCTTGGGATTACGAATGAGTTGCTGGGCGATTTGAATTTCGACGAGGTTGAAAGCGAGCTGATTTGGAATAACAAGGCTGCTCGGTATGTCAATAAATATAGAAAGATTATTGAACGGTGAATTATTTTGAGGCCCTACGGTCATCAGTTTTCTGCATGATCCTGGCGAAGTTTGATTGGAGGTAGTTGTTATGACCAAAGTTATTCGTGTCCTGCATTCTGTTGCCGCAATGAATATGGGCGGCATTGAGAATTTCGTAATGAATCTGTATCGAAGTGTTGATAGAGAAAAGGTCCAATTTGATTTTGTCTATGCAGTCGATGATGACTGCCTCTTCGATGATGAAATTCGTTCTCTTGGTGGTCGAATATTTAAAATCAAATCTCCAAATAAACATCCATTTGCAGCAGCTAATTTCTACAACAGGATTTTTAGAGATAATCCTGAGATAAGGGTTCTTCATGAGCATTCATCTGGCTTGACGGGAAGTTTGGCTACGTTTAAGTCTGCAAAAGCTGCTGGAATCACCAAAAGAGCAATACACTCACATAACACTTCTACTCCGCTGGCAGGTGGGCTAAAAGGCGCTGTAATGCGCCACAATCTGGATAAGAATGTCACGGGTATCGAGAATCTCGCTACTGATTTTTTTGCCTGCTCCGACAAGGCATCCGAGTGGATGTTTCCCAACGCAACCCTTCATGGAATTGACGTCCATATCATAAAGAATGGCATTGACGTCAATCGGTTTAAATTTAATGAAGAAGAGCGCACTAGAATCCGCGAAAAATTAGGCATTGCATCCGACACTTTTGTCATTGGCAACGTTGCAAGGCTTACGAATGTGAAAAACCAGACGTTCTTGGTTAGGATTTTAAAATCACTGATTGAGAAAATTGACGCAGCATTGCTACTGGTTGGAGAAGGCCCGTTGCGTAATTCAATAGAAGTCGAAGCTGATAGGCTTGGTATTTCCGATCGAGTTTATCTTGTTGGAAACCAAACTGATTCAGCACCTTTTTACTCTGCAATGGACTTGCTTTGTATGCCTTCTCTCTATGAAGGCCTGCCCGTTTCTTGTGTTGAAGCTCAGTGTAGCGGGCTTCCACTGCTGTTATCGGACACTATATCTCGTGATGCTAGCTTTACAGAACGCGTTGTTTTTCAAAACCTTGACAACAGCTCAAATGAGTGGAGCAATCGTGCGCTTTCACTGAAAACCCCACTTTCCGATAGGGCAAGCGGTTCTGCTTTAACTGCACGTGCGGGGTTTGACATCAATGAAACTGCTGAGTTTCTTCAGGAATATTATCTTTCATAGCGAATTGGAATAACCGTGATCGTCTTATTTTCATCGATGCCAAAAGCAGAGGGCACTGTCCAGTTCATGCTTTCCTTTGCGAACGCCTTGTTGGCTAACGGCGAGGAAGTTAGGGTATTTGCAGAACACGGCGTATGTGATGATGCGCCGGGATACGTCAGGTTTGATCATGTGAAAACATCCGAGATCGTTGTCGGTATTTCAAAAAGAATCAAAGACTGCTGCCGCCAAATTCTTAATTTAAATCCCAAGATGGTCATTTTCACAGATGATGCCTTAGGTGGAGTCGTTTTGCGGCGGATGCTTGCAGGAAAAATTAATTGTGTTCTTGCACAACATGATCCCGAACCCCATCCAACTAATAGTTCAAAAACAATCAAAGATAGGGTTTGGGATTTATTAACTGCTCGATGGGTCAAGAATCAAAATAATTATGTTGATAACTACCTACTTCTCTCAAACACTTCGAAAATCCGCTTCACTAATCTGTATCCCGAACTTGTCAATAAGTGCTCGGTGATGTCACTTTGCCCGCATCCCCCCAAATGCTCTAAAGCAGTTATCCCTTCTGAGTTAGTCGACATTACAAAGGTTCAACACTCTTTCTTTTTATTCTTTGGCAGAATTGATAAATACAAGGGCATAGAAAGACTCCTCGAGGCTTATTCAAGCTATTCGGGTACAACTCCTCTTGTAATAGCGGGCAGTGGCGAATTTACACCCCGTGAGTCTGCGCTATTAGATTCAATTAATAACGTTTACTTGATTCACCGCTACGTAAGCGACGAGGATCTTGTTTGGTTGTTTTCAAATTGCCGCGCAGTAATGCTTCCATATATCGAGGCATCCCAAAGTGGCGTTCTGGCAATGGCATATCATTTCGGAAAACCTGTTGCTGTTTCGAATCTCCCTGGTCTCACCGAATTCGTAATAGAAGGTAGGACAGGGCTTATCTGCAACAACAAAGCGGATTTTGCTAACGCAATGGGGTTACTTGACTCGAGTGCCGATTCAATGCATTCTGACATCCTTGCCTATGCCAAAGAGCATCTCGATTGGAATAGGCAGGTGAAGCAATGGCTAATGAGTCTTTAGGTTGTAATTGCTCGTCTTTTGCCTACGTAATCCTGCAATATGGTCATTTCAACTTAACCGTGTCATGCATTGACTCAATTAGGGAATGCACTTCACCGAATGCAAAGATTGTTGTCGTCGACAACTGTTCCCCAGATAATTCCTTAAAATTGTTGGAAAAGAAGTTCGGTGGCGATTCAAACATTAAGGTTGTTGCGACTCAGAATAATCTAGGTTTTTCGAGCGGCAACAACCTAGGGTTTTCGGTTGCAAAAAAAGAGTGGAATCCACATTTTATCGTCGTGCTTAATAGCGATATTGAACTAACTCAGATGACGTTTGAATCAAAGATTGAGGCAGCCTATGACGATTGCCGTTTTGGAGTTCTGGGCCCTGACATCTATGTTCCCAGTAGAAAGCGTCATCAAAACCCATTCGCAATTTGTAATGACGCTCTTCACCCAAATGACCCTTCGATTCAGGGTGTTGAAGAAGCAAGAAATATATTGCGTAATGAACTTAATGTTGTCACAAATCAAGAATTGGCTGATCGGACAATAAAGGAAAAATTTAAGTCCAGTTTTATTGGTAATTTCTTAGTGGAGCTTAAGCATCAAGTCCAAGATTTTAAACATGAAGTTAGCTTTAAGCACGAGTATAAATCTAGGGTAAGTGATGTCGCACTTCAGGGTGCATGTTTCGTATTTTCCAGGCAATTTATGCAGCGTTTTGAACTTCCCTTTACACCCGAAACCTTTTTATATTGCGAAGAGATGTTGCTGCGAATCAATTGTAAAGAAGCTAATTTGCTAATGGTCTTTGATCCAAGTATCAAGGTACTCCATTTTGAGGGCTCATCTACCGATTCTATCGACTCTGTTTCCAAGAAAGAGTTCATTAATCGAGAGATTCTTAAATCGCTTGATGTTGTTGAGAAACGACTTGAGGTAGATCCAAATAGTACTGACAAAAATCGTTAAAGGATAATCAATGAATGTTAATGCGCTTGAAACTGTGAGGAGCGCCTTTTACAAGCCAATAGTTCATTTTGGACGAACGAGTAATGATGATTACAGCGATCGTTACGTTCAATTAAAGGATTCCGCTGCAAATGACTTCATTGCTGAGCGAATCCAAAGTGCATTTGAGTCTGGTACTGGACTTCTTATTTCAAAATGGGGAACCACTGAGCTGGGAACCGTCTGTACGTACCTGAACCATGAACTAGATATACCATTTATCGATATCGTACAAGGAAAGGTTAATTATGATAGAAGAGCTGCTTCAAAATTTCTCGTAAATAACTCTGGGTTCTTTCCAGAAGATATATCACTGACTAGGACTTTTTCTGAACAAGCGCTAAGCGATTTTCAGCAGATTGATATTCTGGGTTCCTACATAAGCAGCGAAAAATATGTCGCACGTTTTAATCCAAGTGCGATACGCGTAAATCTCGACGGGTATTACGCTCCATTTCTATGGAATAAGCCATGGACGTCGCAGCTTAAGAACAAAAAAGTGCTAGTTGTTAGTCCCTTTGTCGACTCTATTGCAAAGCAATATGCGAAGCGTGAGCTCTTGTTCGATGATCCGAATGTTCTTCCTGAATTTAAGGAATTACATTTAGTAAAGGCAGTTCAATCGTTAGGTGGATGCTGCGACGGCTACAACACTTGGTTTGATGCTCTTGTTGCAATGGAAAATGAAATCGACACCTATGAATTCGACATTGCCCTGATCGGCTGCGGCGCATATGGCATGTCGCTTGGAGCACATGTAAAAAGACAGGGTAAAATTGCTATTCATTTGGCTGGATGGCTTCAAATGCTCTTCGGAGTATATGGAAATAGGTGGGTCCGCGATCAGCCTCAATATGCAAAATACATCAATGAGCATTGGATTAGGCCAAGTAAAACTGAAACCCCTGCCGCTGCAAGCCAGGTGGAGTCGGGGTGCTACTGGTAATGAAGTTTCTTAAACGGCAGACTACAGAACTTTCAGTTAAATCATCAGCATTAATTCAGCTCGCATCAAAGATGTGCAATGTTGTTGCTCAGCTTTCCGTCACAATGGTGCTTGCCCGGTTGCTTACACCTGAAGAATATGGCATCGTCGCTGTTCTTTCGGTATTTACCGGTTTTTTCTCACTTTTGTCCGATATGGGGCTTTCTTCGGCAATCATTCAATTCGATGACCTAACTCAAGATGATTACGGCCATTTATTTACCATTTCGTTCTTATTTGGCCTTGCCCTTTCATTCGCGTTCTTCCTGCTATCTCTTTTTATTTCGGTAGCTTATTCAAATAGGCTATATGTGCCTCTCGGCGCCATATTGATGATTTCGGTTTTCTTTAATTCATTGAATATGGTTCCAAATGGCTTACTGTTAAGAAAAAAGCGTTATGACCTGATTGGTTTTAGGTTAGTGTCGAGCACAATTATCGTCGGTCTACTTACCATCGCGCTCGCCTGTTTAGGTTTAGGTTGCTTTGCGATTGTCTTACAGTCGGTGCTCGGTTCGTTTTTCGTTTTTATTTGGAATTGGATTTCTTCTCCCGCTAGGTTTGTGAAGGGGTCTCCGTTTCCCCCGCTTAAAAGAGTCGGTAAGTACTCTGTATTCCAATTTGGTACACAGGCGATTGGTTACTTTGCCGGCAACTTGGATTCGCTTCTGGTGGGAAAGTTTTTTGGGCCTTCGGATTTGGGGCAGTACAACAAGGCTTATTCACTTTCCGGTTATCCCAATGCCTATCTTGTGGGAACGCTCACCGATATCATGCATCCCTATTTGGCTTCCTTGCAACATGATCAAAATGCTCAATACGTACGATTCATTAAAATGGCAAAATGCATTTCTTTACTTGGGGCATGGTGTGCTGCAATATTTTGTGCTTGTGGTAATGAGCTAATTCTTATCATGTACGGAGATCAATGGGTTGCTGCAGGCCCCTTGCTCCAAATCATGTCTCTTTCGATATATGTTCGCGCTCTTAACGGTGCGCACGCCCCTTTGCTAATGGGAACGGGTAGATCTGATTACCTGATGAGAAGCACCACAATCAACACGCTAATGACGGTGTTCATGATTTGCCTTGGCGTTGCACTTGGAAGTATTACGTGGGTGGCTATAACCATTACCTTCGCATACAACCTTGAGTTGATTGCGCCAGTGTATTACTGCATTAAAAAGACTCTTAATAGGTCAATTCGGGAATACGCAATGAACTTTATGCCGGAAGTCATCGCAATGGTTGTTAGCTTGGCTATTGGACTGGCGTTACCTGAGATCACAGGGAATTTGGCTGGTTCTTTTCTACTGCGCGCCGTATGCGTTTCGGGCATCTATCTTGCAATAAATATTGCGCTCGGTCAGAAAAAGTATCTATCTGACTTATTTGGACAGCTTAAGCATAAGTTTAATTAACGAAACAATGGGTTTATGATGCTTAAAAATCGAACTGTTTTGCCTGTCAAACTGATATTAATAGTATTGATTTCTTATTATTGCGGTTTAACCGATGTTATCTTGCCATTTATAGATGAAAGAGTGTTTACGTTTGGCGGCTTAATAGCAGTTGTTTTTATTGATTTAAGCATCCTCGCTAAAGATCTGTCAATCGCGAGGATCAAAGCGTTTGATTGCCTGTACGGCTTTTTATTTATTGGCATCATTTGTTTTTGCGGCATACATACATTAGTTTCCGGATACGCTAATTCGTCGCAAGTCCTTTCATACGCCATTAGCTGCGTTTTGCCGATTCTATTATTACCGCTTTTATATCAGATTAAAGATAATGGGAATGCACAGTACCTTTGGGTGGACATCTTCATTGGACTTGTTGTGGCAAGCATAATTTTACGAATGCTAAATTGCCTTGCATTTGAATTAGCTCACACAGCTCTTTTTCCAAAGGTTTTAGGGGTAATTCGTGGTGGGCACATTACAGCCAGAATCTATGCCTTAGATGCTGTTTTGTTTTTCATCGAGCTATATCGGGGCTTCAATTACTACCGCATAACAAAAACACTGAACAAAGATGCTTACCTTTGTCTGCTGACAATTGCGTTTATTACCGTTTTTGCACGTGGCAGAATGCAAATCTTGTGCGTACTAATTTCCCTCATAGGCTTCTTGCTATTTCAGAAATTTAAAAGCGGCGATAAAGCACTTTTCGTTCTTGTTCTTTCTTTCCTAGGAATAATATTTTTCCTAACACCCTTTGCTAAGGATCTCATGGGTACCGCTTCGTCTGCTTCTTCTGATGTTTTAGCTGTTAACTATGATGGAACCCTTTTATTTCAGGGCCAAATAGATAATACCGCTTCCGTTAGACTGTTCACAATTAAGCATGGTTGGGAAATGATGGAAAAGGACCCGTCTGGTACCGGTCTTGTTTATTACGGCACTCCAAGATTTAAAGCGTTCTTCCCCATTGGCTCTAATGATGACCTCGGTTATATAGGAACTATTTTCACATTCGGATATGTCTCTGTTCTATTTATCGTACCGCTCATACTGTGGGGACTAATTCAATCATTTAGGGTTCGTTGCCAACCGATGTTTCAGTTAAGGCTATCGATAGTTGCTTATCTAGTAATAAGCGGAATCTCTTTAAGTCTTTTCGACCTTTCGCGTATTGCTGCGCTCCCATTTTTCATTTGTCTCTTATCGGCTGAATCGAACAATTTAATTTCGGGGGATGTTTATTAATTAAACAAGCTAATGATCTCAAATCAAAAGTCAATAACTCGTGTTTATTGAGATAACGATAGTTTCAGGTGGGAGCAGTTTATGGAAAATCAAATTGAACTAATGTACTGTGCAGAATGGGCCAAAGACAGGGAGCGTTCTTGGTCTGGGACGACCTATGGATTGAGACAGGCTTTATGCAAGCACGTCCTGCTGCATGACTTCGATTTGCCTGACTGCTCCGAATCGTTTTTATTGCGATTAAACAATAAACTGCGCAGTTGTCTAGGTATAAGAGACTTTGATCTTTCGAAAATGCGTGCGCAGCAATCAGAATGCAAAAGGCACTCTTTAGATTTAAAAACAGCAGCAGTGTTCCAATTTTCTGAGATACCTTTAGTTGGCAAAGGGGAAGACCATTACATATATCAGGATCTTCCTGTTGAATGGCTTTGGCATTGTAAGAACGATAATCCCGAACTGTTTAAATACACCGGATCTTATTATCAAAACATTTCAACTAAAGCCTTTAAAGCGCGTCTTAAGCTGCAACGCCAGTTCTATAACGAATGCCGTGGCGTTTTTACAATGGGAAAATGGCTTGCCAAATACCTTGTGTGCGAGTGCGGCTTGCCCATTGAAAAAGTACACCATGTGGGGGGGGTATCAATAGTTCTCCACGTTGCATAGATCCGTTGAGTAGACATCAAAATACTTTCCTATTTGCAGGAAGGGATTTCGAGCGAAAGGGCGGAGATCTCGTACTCGAAGCCTTCGCTAAACTTATTGAAGCTGGAAATGATTATCGATTAATAATTGCCGGTCCAGAAGGTAATCCTGCACCAGGTGCTCGCGGAGTCCAATTTGTTGGCGATGTAGACAACGAATGTCTAGGCAACTTAATGGCGACATCAGATGTATTTGTCATGCCGTCTCGATTTGAGGCATATGGATTGGTTTTCCCCGAAGCTATGGCTGCCGGCCTACCTTGTATCGGCACAGACAAATTTGAAATGCCTTACTTTATCGAAGATGGAGTGAACGGCAGAACCGTCGGCAGTGAGAGCATCGAGGAGCTTTCTCTTGCAATGCAAGACTGTTTGCTCAGCGACTCAATACGAGAACAGGCAATGAAACGTTCTTCTGAAGTGCAGAAGGAATACAGCTGGGATTCGGTAGCCAAAAGAATCGAGCATGTAATAAATGAAGACTTGCATTCAGATACAACAAACTGAACAACTTATTTATAGGAGTATAAGATGAAGGGCATCATCCTCGCCGGCGGGTCCGGCACCCGCCTGTACCCGCTCACGCTCGTGACCTCCAAGCAGCTGCTGCCGGTCTACGACA
>OIBE01000330.1_pt1 | contig 14082 bp, 8 predicted proteins | sample 1580961 | NCBI WGS metagenome assembly OIBE01 (sample SAMEA3882550, study PRJEB24775) | human gut metagenome | biome: human-associated habitat; feature: intestine environment; material: feces | place: Netherlands | collected 2009/2010
CGCTCATCAAACACACAAAATAATCAGATATCGCTCTCAAGGATTACTTTTTAGCATATGTTTAAATCTCTTCTTTTCATAGTTTTCATTATTGTCTTTGCCATTTACTTCATTTCAATAAAGATAAGACAATATCCCAAAAATCAAGATGACCCCAATATAAAGCTTAGAAGAATAGAGTCCGCCTGCGGAATCATAAATATTGCTACCTTCGCCATCCTTCTGTCTTCATCTTCACTCTACGCATTTAAAGTCCCCGAGATAATCGTAAAGGGAATAGCTATATTCGCTGTTTGCACTGTTATTTTTTCCCTTTGCCTCATTCTCCTCATACAAAAACTCATACAAAAATTACCAATAGACGAAACAGATAACACATTCCGTCACCGATTGCATCTCTGGGGGGCAAAATATGCTGAAACTCTTTTCAGAAAAAATTCGTTCAATCATTCCCGCAGGCAAGAAAAGAGTGGTACCGCAACAACAATCCACAGAAGAACACTCAGTCGTCACTGACAGCAATACCAAAATAAAGAATAACGATGAAACATCAAATATCTTTATCGCCATTATTTTCATTGTTACATTGTTTCTTTTTGCAACAACTTTTTATATTACATATACAACCGGTAAAGAGATTCAACGCACGATATTAGACAATTTCTTTGGGTTTCTTTGTAATGCCTATGCCTCAAGCTGGATAGTGAACACTGCCGCGACCATTCTCGTTCTTTATATGGTAGGCAAGTGGCAAGGATGGCAGTTCCATCCGCTTACCGCAGCTAATCATATAGCCACTTGGGGCGGAATAGGCGGCGCTTTCGGTTTAATCGTCAGCGGGTTATCAATGTTTTCGGCAGGGAATCTAATACCCTCAGCGAACATTTCGTCGCTCTGCACACCGAGCACACTCATCGACGCAACCACTATCGGGGCTTTAATCGGTTCTGTATTCGCGCTCCCCAGCTATTCATTCTCATGCTTCAGCAAAGATACTCCCATATGGACAAAGCTTTCCGCCCCACTAATTCAATCCGTCATCTCCCTGGCCACCATGCCATACATATCTCCGAACGCATTCCTCCAAAAAATGATCTCTTCCAGCTCTCCCAATCGCGTTCTTGCTCAGCTGAAGGCACAAGTTGAGAACGTAACCAGCGAATCGCAAGTGGCAGCGTTGATCAATAAAGATTGGCGTCTTATCTTGATTGCCGCCGACTAAGAGGAATTCAGACAATTTTTCTCTAACAATACTTATATAACAGTCACTTTGACAGTTATGGCCATACCAATAGTAATCATATTAAGAAAACAATTTAGCATTGTTATGGAAAAGTCATACTAGCGGTATGTTTTGTCTTTCATTTTCAAATGGAAGACACTGTCAATCAGAACGAATATCTCCATTACAAGCGCATATCACATGAGGAATATTCTTTGCCTCTTAATGTGGCTAATATGCCGGTGCATACTATAAAGACAACGATCTTAAGCGCAGGCACGCTTAAGATCGTTGTCCGCCCAAAAAGGTTCTTCTTGACCTACTAACCGTTATGTCGGCGATTGGCGAATTCTATGTATGCTGGACCATGTGCGAACCCACCAATTTCAAGAGCACTATCTCCGCAAGCCTTTTTGTTTTCCCTTCAATTTTCGCAGTTCCCTCCCCGCCATGAACAGCAGGAAACCTGCATATTCCATTTTCATGTCTGAATTAACTTGCCCTTCCCCTTCAATAAAGGCAGTATACATTTTTATCTGCTCATTCAGATTTTTTCTCGCAATCCGAGCACGCATATGATTCCAAGCTTCCAACCGATTTCTCTTCAGCTTTTCCACGTTAAGATTGAGCGTATCATTTAAATCCTGCTCAATATCGGAATCATCCGATTTCACTTTGCCGTCGTAGCCATAAGAAATTTTCGCTATCGAATCAGAATTTAATGGATTGACTGAAATAATCGCATTGCCTTTATGGGTATCACAAGTTTGGAGTCTTTTCGGCTCTCCCTCTCCACCACGACAGGAAGCAAACAGGTTAGTATACTCAACACTTAATTCCGCACCTTTCCCCATCTCATCATGCCTTGGATAAAGATGCTCAATTTTCATATCATGGTCACCAATTCGCGACATGCAATACACACACAGATGCCCCTGCTCCGTAGCTAACGCCTTTCCTAAAGCCTCTTTCGCCTTGGATTCAAGAAGGTCATACGGCGTTTTCTTTCCGGGCAAAGCACGGTAATATGTGTACTTTGCCCGTACGGCGGCTCCGACAAATTCCGGAGGTGGCGTTCTTTTATTAATTTTCAGCACACCAACGCTCCGTTTCCAAAGCACTTCTCGCACCGACGACAGAATCATCATCAGTTCCGACTGTATTCTCTAGGACCTTCAATACCCCTTCAGCAGCTTCTAAATTTCTTTCATCAAGCTGCCGATAGAAACGATCTATCAGTTCACGCACATCTTCTGGTCTACTTTGGGCACCCATAACATCTTCGAGAATGGAATTGGCGCTATGTCCATACAGCTCACTCTCCGGTTCAACGCCACAGAAGAAATGCAACCACTCAGATGGATAGGCTCCAGTCAAATCTAACTGCTTCAATGAATCCCGGTCAAGCAACAGAATCCGATTAATGGCTTCGTATGACTGCACATCATTGATTCGTTCGAGTCTGCGCACTTGTGATGCCTTCACGGAAGCAATGATCTTCGGCGCATGGGTACTCACAATGAACTGAAGATTCGGGAAAATACGCAGCAAGTCTCCCAGAATCCTGCTTTGCCATTTTGGATGCAAATGTAAATCCACCTCATCAATAAGCACGATTCCAGGAGTAGAAAGAATCTCCGTGCTGTTGGGATTCAACACGGCCATACGGTATGCGATATCCGCAAAAAGACTCAATACGCCGCGATACCCGTCGCTCAATTGATCAAAAGGCAGTTCCAACTGTTCACCAGTTTTATCCACGGTCGTAAGCACAAGAGCGTTCTGCTTCAAACTATACGTGACAGTAACATCCGAATAGTCAGGAGACAAGTCCTTAAGACAAGTTGACAACGCCTGCCGAACCGCTACAAGTTCAGGAATCCGTTGCCCATATTGCAGACCAACCATGGTCATATGCCTGAACCATCCAAGCATGAGCTTCTCATTGGTGACCGAATCCAAACAATCAATATACCCGTTAGCACGTGAAAAGCGTTTCTCAAACACATTGGGCATGCCACTCATACCGCGTTTATGCACCCAGAGACGCCCCGTGCCATAGTAAGCCAGCAATGGCAAAACCGCATTCGCATCAGATTTGATGCTTTCCTGCATGCATTTCGAAATCTTGGAAGCATCTTTCGCTTCACTAACCGTGGTACGTCCGCCCAATCGGTTCAGCTTACGCGACCACTGAATACGGTCTCCCCCTATCGTTCCTTGGGCAGCCACAACGGTAGGAGTTTGCGGCTCATACGAAGACAAACTACCAGCTTTACCAATTTGTAGACGAACATCAGATTCCGAAAGCATCGGACTCACAATACGCGCGTTTGGCCCGTCTACATGCATAAGGAACGTACCCAACGCAACGGCAATAGCATCCAACACCGCGGTCTTACCAGCCCCATTATCACCGCATAACACCGTTAAACGCTTATCGAAATCTGTTTCAAAGATGCCGAACTGCCTATAATTCTTCAGCTCAATTCGCTCTAATCGCATTTCGTAGTTCGTCATAACAATCAGTTTAACGGTTGTCAAGAACGAGATAGTTTGTTATTTGGGAATTGATAAGTGCTGCCGGACGCGTTATTGATCCCATTACCTTCTCAAAGTAAAATCGCGGATATAAACGCATGGCATCGGCAGGAATACGCGAACGCTCTATTCTGCGCTTTTTCACCACTGACAAGATCTGTTATGGAATGCGCTTCCACAGTACGAATAATTTCAATTAGAGTACAGTTTCCGCACTCTTTACAAAGGGAAAAACGCACAACAAGAGATTAATCGAACATGTTTTCATGCCGCCTTTGAATTAAAATTCAATCAGCATATATGTATTCCAGAGAAGGAGCCATGCGTTGGGAGAGGTATTCCAATCATCTTGACACTCTGCCGTAGGACGATACCCCGGTATTGAAAAACCCTCTCAAGAAATTGAACAAATGAACTCTCTGCGGCATTGGAACATATGGACAGCAACGATTGGATCACGGACTCTAATGAATCCGCGGATTCCCGACTCGCTATTACCATCATTCAAGCCGACGTAGAAGAAACGTTCACAATTCCCTCTTAATGCTCTGCTTCTTCGACATCAAACGGTATCCAGCCCATTCCTCTTCTTTCGATTCACCCACATGACGCTGCTGTGAACACGCAACAAATCCTCTTTTACCGGATAAATCAATCAGTAGAATAAAGGCACTTTTTTATCCAAAGAAAGGGACTTTCAAAAATGTTCTATAACTTCTTCGCATTGGGAGACGATGAGTTCGAAGAATTATCACGGGACATTCTTTCGAGAGAGCTCGACCAGAAAATGAGAATATTTGGAAAAGGAGCAGACCAAGGCATTGACATAGCGGATTGCAAAGACGGTCGCACCATAATCGCTCAATGCAAAAACTACATAAACACTCCTACTTCCGATTTGATGTCTGCTCTAGAGAAAGAAAAGGATAAAGTCGAAAAGCTCAACCCGAAGGAATACTACCTTTTCATCAATAAGGACATATCTCCCAAAAGAATAAATGCCATATACGAACTTTTTCAAGAATGGATGCCATCAAACAAGAACATTTATACACGAAGCGACTGCGATGCATTTATTTCCAAAAATGAAAATCAAGACATCGCACAGAAATATCCACGCCTTCTGAATCTAAATTCGCTCCATAATCTGATAAACAGCAGTACCATCATAGATAATCAAGACCTACTCATTTCATCAAAAAACCTTTCGGCTTTGTTTGCTCCAACTGGCCAATATCGACAGTCCATGGCATTGCTTGAGAACAATCAAATTGTTCTCATATCTGGCGCCCCTGGTACAGGAAAGACGATTTCCTCAAAAATGCTTGCAGCACAATTTGTCTGTTATGGCAAATACTTGCTTCGCTATTCCAATGGCGAAGAACTTTATCGAATAAAAGACATGCTTTCTCCTGATCCAGAACAGAAAGAATTCATTTTCATCGATGATGTGTTCGGACAGCATTATCACGATATGAACAGCTCAAAGGAAAATCTACTTAGACAGATCATCCGGCACGTCAACAACTCACCAAATAAACGGATGCTTATCAATACTAGAATGACGATTCTGCAAGAAGCTCGGCAACGTTTTAATTTTGCAGATGGTAGTAGTGATGGGAAAGAACCCTTTTCCATTGTGGACATGAATCAGATTACTCTGTTAGAGAAGGCTGAGATTTTTGTCAACCATTTGAGGTGCCGAAGTGTACCCCGAAACTATATTGACTCGGTCAAGATCAACCATGCATACCGGTCTATAGTCAGACACACGAATTACACACCCCGCATTATTGACAGATGCACCCAGGAAAAATACGTGCGTGAAATCAAACCAGATGAATATGCAACCCATATCCTTCACACTCTCAATCATGCGAATGAAATATGGGATGACGAGTTCAAACATCGATTAAATGAACCAGACAGAGTTTTCTTATATACGCTCTACTCGTTAACGAACCATAACGTATCCGAAAACGCGCTTCGTAAAGCAGTTAATGCACGGCTAAACCCATCTGTCATGTCCGGCGAAAGCACCAATGTTAACGACATTTTGCAAAGATTAAATGAATCTATGATCGCCATAACATACCAAAACAATACTCGAATGATTGGCGCAATTAACCCTTCCGTAAACGATTTTCTTCGCAGCTACTTGTACCAAACCCCTGAGGAACGAGACAGGATCATCGAACATGCAACTTTCATGGAACAAATTGAAAGAATCTCAGCATGCACCGACGATAAAGCATATGGGGAGGAAAAGATAAACCGACTATTAAGCAGTTTCATTTCCGGAAGAGACGCTCCTGGATATGCAGACAGCAGCGACTCGGCCATTTATACCAATGCCGCCTTACTCGTTTTAGCAAAGCAACACGAATATGTGGTAGATAGCACAAACGTACAACGCTTCTCCAGAATTGCCAAGAACTTCATGAATGCCGTTCTACAAGGGAATATAGGATTCGTCGATAGCGGGGTTTGTTTTAAAAACACGACCGGATATTCACAGAGAACGTCTTCCTTTCTCCCTGACAGTGTACAAGTGTTGAAGTCTCTTAATGACGATTATGCCATTCTTGACCAATGGCAGGGAGACAAAGAGAGTTTAGAAAATATCCTCGCTGCCAGTGATGGACTTGAGATTAAGAGTCACATATGCGCATTATTCTATGACAGTGCGCTTTCAAAACTGGATCAATCGCATTTAGATGCTCTAACAAATGTGATTATCGATGCGGAAATCGATTTTATTCAAGATTCTGCAGATGTTAGCGACTACTGCGAGAACAGCATTGACGATTACGATGATTCTTCCTATCTGGATGACTCAGCTTGGGATATTGCGAATGAAATAGCTGATGCCGTACAACAGGATATATATAACCAGACCTCCGTCTTACCTCAAGAATTGCAATCCCGGTTAAGCACAGTTGATGCATATAATTATGAAAACGCAGTGGCAGATGAACTGGCACGATACGAGGATGCGGAAGCTATGGACGTTTTCCTCTCCACTAATAACTACGCAAACTCAATTGCAAACTCACAAATAGATAAATTATTCAAAAACTTATGATCGCTTCATTATCATCAAAACTCACACTAAATAGAATGCGACATTATTCGGGATGATTTTGTATTTCGCGTATTGCAAACAATAGAAAGAGGATGACATGCAATCTTATAACTTCGAACCTGCTTGTTGGTCTGCGGATAAAAACGGTCTAGCCAATATCAACGAATGTCCGCTCGGCTTGCTTTCCTTTGATGGGCAGAACGCCCCTGAACTAAACATTCTCCGAGGTCATCTCGTTTCGGAATCCGTACCAACGGAAAGCGGGGGCAATGCTTTCGCCCTCGATTTCAACAGGAAAGCGGTCTTTGGCTATTCGAATGACAACAAATACTACGTACTAAGGGATGTTCATGGGACTAACGCCATCCCCTTCTCACAAGCCTTCATACAGCAAAAGCTTCAGGGCGAATCAATAATTGTTGCTAACCAACGAATTGACTATAACCCCTCAATATCAGAATTAACAGTTGATCTGTCTGGTTTTAGCGAATGGATCGGCACACACTTCTTCCGTGAATCTAACAATTTAACCGAAGACGGAGCTCAAGAACTTAAATTCTCCTATTGCTCAAATGAACCTCAAAATATTCTTCTATACAAGAACAATGATTTTGAAGTCCACGCAAAACATTTCGCCAAGCGACTCGGTGGCTATAATACTCTCCACGAGTTTTCCTTCAAGGAAGCATGGCGACTGAACTTTAAGATGCTGGATTCTGGAGGAATGCCATTAAATGATGCTCTCAATAATCTTTTTGAACCGTTCGAACGATTACTTGCATTCTGCATGGGCTTTCCTGGGAACACCGAAAAAATAACATTTATAGGCATTGATCCGGCAGTCCAGGGTCAATACTTTGATCGCTATGTCCCCGGCGAAGAGGATGGAATCGGTAGGCTCGCGGCCAAGATGCCACTACCTTACCCAGAAATAAGCAATCGTTTCCAAGACATCGCCGATAACTGGATAAATGCAACCGGCGATGCACGAATAGCATGTCGAGCCGCCGCAGCATTGCTCGGAAAATGGGACAAGGCAATAGACACAATGTTCTCGTTATGCGCTCAAAGTTTCGAAGCCACTTCCCGAGTCGGAGAAAATCTCAGCGAACTTTCCGATGAGGAATTTGAGCGGAGGAAAACCTGCGTACTAGAGAATATCAACAATAAAACAATCCACAACTGGGCCGAACTCAAGCTGAGATACGCAAATTTTGTACCAGCAGGAGAACTCGCCAATAGGCTCTGGACAAAATTAGGCGATTTCGCAAATTACGTTATCCCCAATAAGAAACTGTTCTTACAGCAACATCGCGAAAGTCGAAATACCTATACGCACATGAGAGAGCCCAATAACGACAATTTTCTGACTGGAAGCAATTTGTACTGGCATGCACGTGCGGTCCAGGTACTCCAGTATGGAGCGGTATTGCTCTATCTCGGTTTTCAGCCAACTGAAATACTGTCAATCTTCCAAAAACATAATTTCATGACAAGCTTTATCAGCAAGTTACAAAACATATATGCACAAGTAGAGCAGCAAGATGATGATGCCAAATGATGACGTTCCATGGGGGGGTACTAGTAATACCAGCCCTTACGATTCCGTCAAGAAAATCCGTGCGACCAACACAAAGTTAGCCACACGGATTTTGGCTATGAGGACTACCACAGGGACATTGAAAAACGAATGGCCGGAACGCCCGTCATGAGGACAGGATTTCGGATACAAGCTCCTGGAACAGGCCCTTGTCAGTTCTTTTGGTTGGGGACGAGCATGATCTCGCCGTCGGCTATGCCCTTCAAATGCTGGCCGTACGGACTCTTGCCGTAACGATCGGCGGACTCCATGAGCTCGTCGCGCGTGATCCAACCGTTCTCGAAGGCGATCTCCTCCACGATAGCGATCGGCAGGCCCTGCGCACGCTGCACGGTACGCACGAACTCCCCCGCCTCGAACAAAGAATCCATCGTACCGGTATCCAGCCACGCGTAGCCACGACCCAACGTGCGCACGTTCAGCATGCCCGCATCCAAATACATGCGATTCAAGTCAGTGATCTCCAACTCGCCACGCGGGCTCGGCTTCACCCGCTTCGCGTACTCGACCACGTGCTCGTCGTAGAAATACAGGCCGGTCACCGCGTAGTGCGACTTCGGATGGGCCGGCTTCTCCTCGATGGACACGGCCTTCTTATTCTCGTCGAACTCGACCACGCCATACCGTTCCGGATCGTCGACATAGTAGCCGAACACGCTCGCGCCCTCGCCGGATTCGGCCTTCGCGACCGCGCCACGCAGGGTCGCGCCCAAGCCATTGCCGTAGAAGATGTTGTCTCCCAACACCAGCGCGCACGGCTCGCCCGCGATGAACTCCTCACCCAACAGGAACGCCTGAGCCAACCCGTCCGGAGACGGCTGCCCCTTGTACGAGAACCGCACCCCGTAATGCGAACCATCACCCAGAAGACGCTGGAAATTCGGCAGATCCTTCGGCGTGCTGATGATCAGGATGTCACGAATCCCGGCCATCATCAGCGCACTCAGCGGATAGTAGATCATCGGATATTCTTCACGAATTTATGCTCCTCACCAATCACCCAGCTCATCCAAATCCTCCAACGGGATCGGCCAATCAATATGCAACTCCGGATCGGTGAGGTTCACGAACGTGTGCGCCTTCTTCTGCTCCAAGTCCGGTGCGCGTTCACGAGATACGTGTACACAGCACCGTCCTCCAACCCCTAGAAGCTATTGCCCATACCACGTGGCATGCATGGATGATAAGGGACACGAACCCCAGACATCCACGCGCGACGCCAAGCGGTCACTGGCCCCGCTGCTTATACCGTTCCTCGGTAGCGGCCTTCGCCGGCTCCCACCATGCACGGTTCCGCGTATACCATTCAATCGTCTGCGCGAGGCCAGACTCGAAATCCGTATGCTTCGGAGTCCAGCCGAGCTCGGTGCGCAGCTTGGTCGAATCGATCGCGTACCGACGGTCATGGCCCGGACGATCCTTCACCCAATCGAACGCATCCTCCGCCTGCCCCATCATCCTCAAAATCATGCGAAGCACGGTGATGTTATTCTGTTCGCAGTCCGCGCCGATCAGATACGTCTCGCCGACACGGCCCTTGGTCAGGATTGTCCACACGCCCGAGCTGTGGTCCTCGGTATGGATCCAGTCGCGCACGTTCAGCCCCTTGCCGTACAGCTTCGGACGCTGACCGTCCAGGATGTTCGTGATCTGACGCGGGATGAACTTCTCCACATGCTGGAAGGGACCATAATTGTTCGAACAGTTCGAGATCGTCGCGCGGATGCCATACGTGCGCGTCCACGCGCGCACCAGCATGTCCGAGGCGGCCTTCGTCGACGAATACGGCGAGCTCGGATGATACGGGGTATGCTCCGTGAACCTGGCCGGATCATTCAACGCGAGATCCCCGTACACCTCGTCCGTGCTCACATGATGGTAACGGATCCCATACTTCCTGACCACCTCCAACAGACGGAACGTGCCCTCCACATTCGTCCTGAGGAACGGTTCCGGATCCGCGATGCTGTTGTCATTATGCGACTCGGCCGCGTAATGCACGATCGCGTCATGGCCCGGCACGATACGGTCCAGCAGATCCGCGTCGCAGATGTCACCCACGACCAATTCCACGCGGTCCTCGGGCAGACCCGCGATGTTCTCCGGATTGCCCGCGTACGTGAGCTTGTCCAAAACGGTCACATGCACGTCCGGATGATGGTCAACCACGTAATGCACGAAATTCGAACCGATGAAACCACATCCACCGGTCACGATAATGTTCTTAGGAGTAAACGTCTCTTCAACCACACCCCCGATTTTACGACACAACATCTATTCGCATTACGCATGATGTTATATGCAAACTTTCCTGAAAGAGAAAACGTTTTATGTATATATTTCATACAACCTTTATCCAATGGCCCCGAACTCACGTTTGCATCCACTGAAAATTTTTGCAAACCCCTTTTCAATACTCCCTCACACCACAACTTGCAATCGTTACGCATTCCGCATCCACAAATCGCCATTCAATCGGGGGCTACCCCTGCAAAAACAACGGCAAGTTTTTGCAAAAACCATTGTTATTGCAGCAACGATTTTCATTGACATTCTGCCATTTTCCACTCTTTAGCACTCCGCAAAAGGTATAGAATATACAGCATACGTTCGCAATAGAGCAAACGTTATCAGAGAAGATAAACCCCCGTCATAAGGGGCCGTCAGTAAGGAACAAAGGAGTCATGAAACATCGGAAACCCGCACCGGCCTGGCATAGGCTGGGGCTGAAGATTAGCAAGAAAGTGGTGGTCGGCATCACCGCTGCGGCGACCGCCTTCGGCGGACTGGCAATCGCCAGTACAGCGGCACAGGCCAGCACCGATCGTGACAGCTACGCCGACACCGTTGAAAACGCCACATTCGAACAGGCTCGCAAGCGTTATGGACTGGCGCAGCAAATGAGCGAGGGCGCCACCCTGCACGCATGGGAGTGGAGCTTCAAAACCATTGAGGAAAACATCCCCGCTATTGCCGAAGCCGGTTACACCTCCGTGCAGACCGAGCCGATTTCCGCTATTCATAACGGCGGCAAGGGCATGATCTTCACCGAGAACTGGTACTACGTATATCAGCCGACCGACACCACCATCGGCAACTGGGTGATGGGTACCGAAGATGATCTGAAGAGCCTGTGCAACACGGCTCACAAGTACGGCGTGCGTATCATCGTCGATGTGGTAGCCAACCATATGACCGCGACTTGTGGCGCCATCGCCGATCGTTGGAAGAAGTCCGAGTACTACCACCACGACTGCAATGACGGTGATGTGCAGGATTGGAACAACCGCTATCAGGTGACCCACTGCAAGCTGCTCGGCCTGTATGACATCAACACTGAGAACACCAAAACCGCCAACATGATGCACGATTTCCTCGTGCAAGCGGTCAACGACGGTGTGGACGGGTTCCGTTTCGATGCGGCCAAGCACATCGAACTGCCGGACGAGTATAACGGCTCCCAGTATTGGAACATCATTCTTAACAATGGCGCGCAGTTCCAATACGGCGAAGTGTTGCAGGATTCCATCTCCCGCGATAGCGACTATGCAAAGCTGTTCTCCAGCCACAGCAAGAACGGCGGCGGCGTCACCGCATCCTCCTACGGCAGCAAGCTGCGCGGAGCCCTGAATTCGAAGAACCTGAACGCCGGCACCCTGTCCGATTGGAGCAACTCCGCCAGCCCGAGCAATCTTGTCTCTTGGGTGGAATCGCATGATAACTATTCCAATAGCGATAGGGAATCCACCGGCATGAGCGAATGGCAGATGACCATGGGCTGGGGCGTGATCGGTTCCCGTTCCCAGACCATGCCGCTGTACTTCGACCGCCCGGTCGGCTCCGGCGGCAGCCAGCCGCAGTTCGCCGAGAAAAGCAAGCTCGGCGATGCCGGTGCGGATTCTTGGAAGGATGCGCAGGTCGTGGCGGTGAACCACTTCCGCAATACTATGAACAACAACAAGGCTTCGGAGTATCTGCGCAACTGCGGCGCGAATTCCTGCCTCATGGTGGAACGCTACATCAAGGACGGCAACTTCAAGAACGACGGCGTGGCCATCACCAACATGGGTGATACGCAAGAGCTGTCCGGCACTGCCACCAACCTTGACGACGGCACCTACAAGGACCAGGTCTCCGGCGGTACCATCACCGTTTCCGGCGGCAAGATTACTTCCGGCTCTGCTCCCGGCGGCAAGATCAGTGTGTTCTTCACCGACAATTCCGGTTCGGTCTCCGCAACCCCGGGCGACAGCTCGTTCAAGACGGACACCACTACCGTTACCCTGAATGCGAACAACGTCACCGATGCCACCTACACCACTTCGGAGGGCAAGTCCGGCTCGTATCAGGATGGCGACACCATCACCATCGGCGCTTCCACGGCGATCGGTGACACCATCACCGTGAAGCTGCAGGGCAAGGATGCGGATGGCCAAACGGTCTCCGCAACATACAAGTACACGAAGAAGGATCCGGCCGCCACCAGCACGGCTTATGCGAAGAAGCCGAGTGCGTGGAGCAACCTGTACGCCTATGTGTATGTAGACGATTCGAGCGCCACCACTTTGAAGGAAAACGCGAAGTGGCCGGGCGAGCCGATGACCAAGGTCGCTTCGGGAGACACTTGCGGCAAGGATGACGAGTACAAGTATGAGATTCCCGACGATCTCGAGGGAAGCAATACTCGCATCATCTTCAACGATGGCAATGCCACGAATACCCAGAAGTACCCTGCCGACACCACCGAAGGCGTAGATGCCGCTGGCCTCAAGATCGACGGCAATTACGCTTGGGACGGCAACACTTCGTCCGGCACTTGGGAGGCCCGCAATTGCGTGGTCACCCCGACCAAGTCCGTTAAGATTGATCAGTCGGATTACAGCGTGGACCTGTCCAATGGCGTGGCCACGAAGCAGTTGACCGCCACGACCGATCCGAAGGGCGCGTCCGTGAGCTGGAGCTCGTCCGACAAGGACGTGGCGACCGTCAGCCCGAAGGGCGTGGTCACCCCGAGGAAGGCCGGAACGGCCACGATCACCGCGAAGTCCGGGACCAAGACCTCGACGATCACCGTGACCGTGACGGGCCAGCTTCCGCCGGACCCGGTCGCGAAGAACACGATCTACGCTTCGAAGCCGTCCGGCTGGGGCAAGATCTACGCGTACGTGTACACCGGCGACGGCGCGACCGCGGTGAACAACGCGGCCTGGCCGGGCGTGGAGATGGCCGCCCCGAGCGCGACCGACGGCTGCGGCAAGACCGGCCTGTACAAGTACGTCGTGCCGGACAACCTCGCGTCCGGCGCGAAGGTGATCTTCAACGACGGCGGCAGCCAGCAGTATCCGGGATCCCGCCAGCCGGGCCTGGACTACAACGGCGGCATCGTGCAGTGGGACGGCTCCTCCGCGGCCCTGGCCGCGGTCGAGTGCGAGACCACCATCCCGGTCACGTCCGTCTCGATCTCCGGTGATGGCGTGAGGGACGGCAAGCTTGCCCTGAAGTCCGGCGCGTCCGCGCAGCTGACCGCGACGGTCAAGCCCGACAACGCGACGGACCGCAAGGTCACATGGACGAGCTCGGACAGCTCGGTCGCGAACGTGATGGGCACGGGCGTGGTCACCGCCGGGTCGAAGG
>OIBE01000336.1_pt1 | contig 13893 bp, 4 predicted proteins | sample 1580961 | NCBI WGS metagenome assembly OIBE01 (sample SAMEA3882550, study PRJEB24775) | human gut metagenome | biome: human-associated habitat; feature: intestine environment; material: feces | place: Netherlands | collected 2009/2010
ACGGGCGAACGATGCCCGATGTCAGTATCAACTTCGATGCCTTTTGGCGGGTTTGGCGGTGATCGATGAATATCGAGAACATGTTTGACAAGCCTGATGTCAAGCAGCTGGTCCACGCATTTAGCCTTTTGGACGACGAGAAGGATATCCAAGCGTTTTTGACCGATATCTGCACGCCGCGCGAGATTTGCGATCTATCGCAGCGTCTGCAGGTCGCGCGTTACCTGGACGAGGGCGAGCCCTATGTCGAGGTTCAGGCGCGTACCGGCGCTTCGTCCACCACGGTGAGCCGTGTGTCCAAGGCGCTCAACGGCGAGTACGGTGGCTACCGCAAGATCCTCATTAAACTGGAGGATGGCGAGTAGACCGCGCCAAAAACGAATTGTGCAAAACCGCTCCTCCGGGGGCGGTTTTTTGATCCCTTGGGGATGGAGGAAAACGGATCGCCGGGTTAGACAGACCCCCTCGGTGATCCGTTTTCCTCCGTCCCCAAGGGATCAAATCTGTTGGCGTGGGGCAAATCTGTCCGCTTGGGCGGGTAGGATGGATGCATTGATTATTGCGAACAGTTTGAGCGGAGGACCATGCCTGTTCGAATCTATACCACCAATGCCGGCACGGATTTGAGCGATGCCGAGTCGGCGTTGCTTGCCGACCTTATTGCCCGCCACGGGCGTGCCGTGCTGCTGGCACCTACGTTTGCCGAGCTCGACCTGTGCCGTCATGATGCGGCGGAAGCCGGCGTTTCGCTGGGTATCGACTACAAGACGCCTACATCGTGGCTTCGCTCGCTTTGGGAGCTTTTGGGCGACGGGCGCGGTTTCGTCGACAACCTGCAGCGCCAGATGCTGTTCTCGGACATGGTCACGCGTCTCGACGATGCTGACCTGCAGCCACTTTCGCGCAGCCAGGGCACGGTGCGCATGCTCGCTCGCATGGCCCGCGATGTGCTGCCGGGTGTGGCGGGGACGGGTGCCGAACGATGCGGTGGCAACAATTGCCAGCCTGAGCCAAAAAGCGATGCCGAGGCTCGTGTGTTCGAGCTTTTGCGTGTCTATGCGGACGGTTTGGACCGTCGAGATATGGTCGAGCCCTGTGAGGCGGCCGACATTATGGCCGGTGTCCTGGCCGATAGCTTGCCGGCGTGCACCCGCGCCGTATGCGTGCGCGGTATCACTTCGTTTACGCACGGTCTGCTCGAGCTACTGTCTGCCGTGGCGAACAATGGGGGAGAGGTCGTCGTGCTGCTTGCCCGCGAGCAGGCGGCGATGCGCGAGGAGCTTGCCGCGGCATTTGATGCCCGCGGTGTGCTGTTTGAGGTCGCGCCGCTGGGGGAGGACGCCGTCGCGTCTGATGCCGCTTGCGGGACCGCCGCCCAGCCTACCTTTATTGAGGTCGCCGGCCCCCATGCCCGTGCTCATGTCTATGCGGACGCCATCGATAAGTTGGTGAAAGCGCACAAGGAGTCCAGGGCCGATAAAGTTACGGCAACGCCCGCCGACCCCGTGCGCGTGCTCGTTGTTTCTGCCCGGGCACCCCAGCTGTTCGGTGAGCTCGCCTCTCGTCTGGCGGCTCGTCATATTGCTTCCGAGACAGTTGAGTTCACGGCGTTTTCCCAATCCATTGCGGGCAGGCAGTTTGCGGCACTTGCCGGCCTGATCGAGCACATGAAGGCCGCCGATGAGGGCATGGCGCCAAAGACCGAGTGGTGGCCCGCGCCGGAGCTTACCGACTGGATCTACAGTCCGCTTTCGGGCGCTGATGCCGTCAATGCCCGTACCTTCGATAAGAATATGCGTCTCTCGCGCAGCAAGACTACTGCGGGCGTAAAGAGCCTGCTACAGAGCGTTCAGGGCCAGGTGAGGGGCGCGCGCAAGGCGGCGAGCGACGATAACTGGTTTAAGAACGTACCGTGTGTGGTCTCGGACGTGTTCCAGGCGCTGTGGCGTGACAAGCCCGTGACGGCGCTTAAGGCCATGCTTGCCGTTGCCGAGGCGTTGCCCGATCGCTCGCTGGGCAGCTTGGATGGCCAAGCCCGTCGCCAAGCGGAGGTGGCCCTGCTGCGCCACGCCATCGACATCCTTATGAATGGCACCCGCGCGCTCGACGTGTCGCAGGTCGCGACCGTGCCCGTGCTCGATGGCGTTCGCACCAGGGTGGACAAGCGTAGCACCGCCTACGATTACGAGACCCACGAGGTTGACCGTGCGCCACGTGCTCAGGTTCGTTTTGCTTCGCTTGCCGACGCGGCGGCTCTGCGCCCCGGCAGCTACGATGCCGTGCTGTTTGCCGATGTCGATCTGGACAGCTATCCGCTCTCGCACGAGGAGGGACCGCTGGCTACGCTGACGGCGAGCCTTGGTCGCGAGGGCGTGACGCTTGAGCCCGCGGCCCTGCTGCGCGTGCGCTTTGGTCACGCGATGCAAGCGTCGCGTGGTCCGGTTACGCTCGCCCGTGTGACCCACGATCGCCAGGCGCGCGAGTGCTATCCGGCGGCCGTGTGGACCGAGTTGCGTGCGCACACCAAGGTCGCTGACGACGCTAAGGCCACTGGCAACGCTAAGGTCGCTGGCGCCGACAAGGCGACGTGCGTGGGTGAGGGCGATATCGTAAGGGACTTCGATCCCGCGGCAGGCGAAGGTCTCAAGCGCGAGCGCGTGACCTGTGAAGCCCCTCAGCATCTGAGTGCCGAGGCCGTGCCGTATTTGGTCCTGCGCCGTCGCGATGGCGAGGACGAGGACGCGCCGCTCGTGCCGCGCCTGACGTCCGCCTCGCAGATCGAGGCCTATTCTACCTGCCCGTTATGCTGGTTCGTGTCGTATCGCGTCAAGCCCCAGTCCATCGACGCGGGCTTTGGGAACATGGAGAAGGGCAACTTTGTCCACGACGTGCTGGAGCACCTCCATGCCCGCCTGCCCCAGGAGGGCATGGAGCGCGTGACGCCCATGAATCTACCTCGGGCGCAGGAGCTGCTGCGCGAGGTCTTTGACGAGACGTTGGCCGAGCACGCCGGCAAGCGCGGTACCGAGAGCCCGCTCGTGCCGCTTTCCCCGGTGGAGGAACGTCAGGTGGCCGAGATTCTGCCGCAGCTGGAAGGCGTGCTCGCCTACGAGTCCGAGGCACTTGCCCCCTTTGCGCCACGCTACCTTGAGTTCGCCTTTAATGAGCTTAAGGTCGAGTATGCCGGTTGGCCGCTCGGTGGGCGCATCGACCGCGTGGACGTGGATGCCGAGAACCGTGCCGTGGTGATCGACTACAAACATCGCTCGGGCGTCGAGGAGTATAAGCTTGCCGACCCCACGGTGTTCGACGAGAAGACGGGTGCGGTGCCCGCCGACGACCCGCGCTGGCTGCCGCCCCATACCCAGACACTCATCTACGCCCAAGCCATGCGTCGGGCGCTGGGCCTAGATACCCGCGCTGCGCTCTATTTTTCGACCAAGGGCGGCAAGCCCGCGCTGCGCGGTGCCGCGAGCGCCGAGCTGTTGGAGCAGGAGCGCGGCGACGGTCGCATTCCGGGCCTTAAGAAGGGCTTCCCGGGCGAGGGCGGCAACATGGACTTCGATGTGCTGCTCGATCGCGTGGAGACCGGCATTGCCGAGCGGCTGCGCGAACTCGAGGCGGGCGTCGTGACGGCGGTCGATCCGACATCGGCGCAAGCCGCGCATGCGCGCTGCTCGTATAACCACGAAGGAACGTTTGTAAGGAGGGACGTGTAGACCATGGATCTTTCGACTTTGATGCCGCAACAGCTGCAAGTCGTCAAAACGCTCGACCGCCCGCTATTTGTCTCGGCGGGTGCCGGCTCGGGCAAGACCTTTACCCTTACGCGCCGCATCGTCTACGCACTCTCGCCCGAATCCGGTCCGTTTGTCGAGCATCTGGACCAGGTGCTCGCCATTACCTTTACCAAAGACGCCGCGGCCGAGATTCGCGACCGCGTGCGCCGCGCGCTTATCGAAGAGGGTATGGACGAAGAGGCTCTGACGGTCGACGACGCTTGGATCTCGACCATCCACGGCATGTGCTCGCGTATCCTGCGCGCGCATGCGTTGGAGCTGGGCATCGATCCCGAGTTCACGGTGCTTACCGATACCGATGAGCTTATGGATCAGGCTGTCGAGCATGTGCTGGGCCGCGCGACAGCGCCCGATGCCGCTCCCGAGCTTGCGGCTTCGCTCAAAGCACTCTATGCCTGGTATCCCATGGCGGGTGAGGGCGGTCCCTTTGGCAGCGGCACCACCATCAAAGGTCTGGTGCGCAACCTATTGGAGCTATCGAGCCAGCTGCCGGGCGGCATGGACGACGTGTGCGTGGTTCGTGGCTGTGCCGATACCTCGGCCCTGGCAGACGCCTATCGCGCGGCGCTCGGCGCGAGCAAGGCGGCGACCGAAAAGGCGCAGGTGGCGCTCGAGGCCATCGACGCGTTCGAGGCGAGCGGCAAGACCATGGCGGATGTGGCGCGGCTTATGATGGCGTGCAGTATGCCGCGCGCGAGTAAGATGTTCCCAAAGGAGAATGTCGAGCTGCTTAAGGCGGAGGCTGCCGACACGTTCGTCAATATTGTGCTGGCTTGCGGTGACCCGGCACTTGATGCGCTGACGGGGCTTGCCCGTGCCGTAGAGGCGGAATACCGTGCGCTCAAGGCTGACCAGTCCGCACTCGACAATAACGATCTGTTGCGCATGGCATACGAGGCGCTGCGCGATTGTCCCGCCATCCGAGCCGCCTACGAGGGCCGCTTTAAGATGGTCATGATCGACGAGTTCCAAGATACCGACCAGATGCAGGTCGATCTGATTCGCTATCTGACGGGCGCGGGGGAGCGCGCGCTGTGCACCGTGGGCGATGCGCAGCAGTCGATCTACCGCTTCCGTGGCGCCGAGGTCGAGGTGTTCCGTCGCCAGGAACGCAAGGTGGGCTCCTCTGCTGCGCCCGAGACGACTGCCGTCTCCGATGCCCCCGCCGGCGAGCTCGTCAAACTCGTGCGTAACTTCCGCAGCCACGACGAGGTGCTGCGCTATGTGGCGCGCGTCTTTGACGGCGATACCGGTGGTTTGATGCAGGGGTTCTTGGATCTTGAGCCGAGTGACGATCGCGAGGACAAGCTCAAGGCGAAGGCTTCGCGCCGCCAAGCGGTCTTCGTTGCCGGTGGCAGCATGCAGGAGCGAACGCAGGCGAAAGCTCGTGCGATTGCGGAGCGGTTCCAAGCGCTCGTCAAAGCGGGGCAGCCTCAGGGCAGCATGGTCCTGCTGCTGGGCCGCATGACCAACGCCGATGTCTATGCGCAGGCCTTCCGCGACCAAGGGCTCGACTGCGTGATCGCAGGCGGCTCGGTCTTTGCCCAGGCAGCCGAGGTACAGACGGTGCGTGCCCTGGTGTGCGCACTTGCCAATCCGGCCGATACGGCGCAGGGTCTTATGCCGCTGTTGGCCTCGCCGATGTTTGCACTCGGCGCCCAGGAGTTCCTGGCGCTGGCGACCAAGCTCGACGAGCAGACGGGCGAGACGTCGCGTCGCAACATCGATGCGGGCATCATGAGCGATTCCGATGTGCCGGGCTTGCAGGGCTTGCCGCTCGTAACGCGCGCCCGCGAGGTGCTGCGCTACGCACTGCGTCGCGTGGGGCGTGATTCGTTCGCTGCCATCGCGCGCGACGTGGTCAATGCCTCCGGCTGGTTCGTGCGTCTGGCGCAGCGCGGCCCCGAGGGGAAGGCCATTGCCGCCAACGTGCTCAAGGCGCTCGACGCCGTGGCCGAGGCAGAGACCGAGTTCGGCAACTCGCCGCGTTCCATCGCGCTGGCCTTCGACCGCTTCTTGGCGGGCAAGGAGGCCCCGGGTGCCCTCAACGAGGAGGGTGACGGCGCGGTACGCATCATGACCGTGCATGCGTCCAAGGGCCTGGAATATCCGGTCGTGGCGGTTGCCGAGTGTTTTGGCGTGCGCAAATCGTCCGGTGCGGCGCAGATGGGCCGCTTCGACGGTGGGGCGCAAGTCGTGGCGCTGCCGGCGCGCTTCGATGGCGTTAAGCTTGCCGATGGGACCTTCGTGAAGGGCGATGACGTCAAAAAGCAGTTTGAACACGCGTTTAAGGGCAAGGGCACGTCGCTGTGGTTGCCGCCAGAGCTTATGGAGGACGTATGCGCGACGGGCTCTCCCGCCGAGGCATTTGCCCGCCTGCGCAACGACGACCTGCAGCTTTCGCTTGAGGAACGGGCTCGTCTGCTCTATGTCGCCATGACGCGTGCGCGCGAGCTGGTGATCTTGGCGATGGACGCCGGCGTGAGCCGCGGCAAGGTGACGGCGCCGACCTTCGATGTCGAGACCGATCTGACCTACGACGTGCTGCGCCGCATCCTGCCGACCGGCAGCCTGGACATGCCGCAGCTCGATAGCGACCGTTTGGTGTTCGACAACTCCAAGCCGGGCGATTACGAGCTCATCTCGCTGGCGGACTTTACGTTTGGCGAGCAGGCGTTTGAGGCCAACGCTTCGCTGGATGTCGAGGGCAGACTTGTTCGTGGCGATACCGATGCCGCTGATAATGCTGCGCGCTCAACCGTCCCCGGTCCTGCCGACCCCAAGCCCGATTCGTTTGAGCTTGTGTATCCCCAGGCAGTGGGCGTGCGCATGGGCATCGGTCCGTATCCGATGCGTGATTCGTATAGCTATTCGTCAATCGCCGCGGCGCTCCATGCCGAGACGGAAGATCGTGCCGCCGAGGCACACGTGCCCATGGACGAGGCCGGCGATGATGCGGAGTCGGATGGCTCGGAGATGACGGATGCAGACGTGGCCGCCGTTGAGCCCGCCGGCAACCCCATGGCGCTGGGCTCGGCGTTCCATGCCGCCTGCCAGTGGCTCATCGAGATGGGTGCCGATGCGCTGCCCGCTGAGCGTGTCGATGCGCTGGCGCGCCTGTGGTGCCTGACGCCGGAGCAGCGCGAGCGCTTCGATGTCGCCCTGAATCGCTGGCTCAAGTCGGCGGTCCGTGCCGACCTGCTCGCGTGGCCGTGCGTTCGCGCCGAGGTGCCGTTCTTTTCACTGGGCTGCGAGGACGAAGACATCGCTCGCTACGGTGTTTATGCCGAGGGCGCCATCGACGCTTTGGCGACGAACCCGGCGGATTCCTCATGCGCGCTGGTCATCGACTACAAGACGGGCGGCGCGCCGGACGAGACGCCGGAACAGCTGCAGGAGAAGCACGCCCTGCAGGCGCGCGTCTATTCGGATGTTCTGCATAAGGCGGGCTTTGAGGCCGTGACCGTCAAGTTCGTCCGCGTGGAGCAGCCGGACCCAACCATCTTCGTCGAACCCGCCGAGCCCCAAGTAGTCACCTACAACTTCTAGTCCTCAGATAACTTGCGGTGGAATACGGACTGTTTTGGCCAAAAAAGCCGCCAAACAGTCCGCATTTCACCGCAACTCAAGAGGAGCCGTGTGGGTTTGGCTAGGTTCGGGTGCTGTCCGTGCCGTGGGGTAAAATCGTTCAGTCAGAACACGAACCCGCATCGGAGCTCATCACATGGCATTCGTCCATCTGCACAACCACACTGTTTTCTCCATGCTCGACGGCGCAACCCGTATCCAGGATATGGTCAATCGCGCCGTAGAGCTGGGCATGCCCGCCGTCGCCATTACCGACCACGGCTACATGTATGGCGTGCCCGACCTGGCGCTGGCCTGTGACGCCGTCAACCACAACACGCCTGAGTACAAAACCTGGAGTCACGACAAGGCCTTCTTGGAAAAGGACCGCCGCGACGAGCTGGTGGAGCCCGATCCCGAGGAAAACCCGCGCGAGCATGCCCAGTATGTGAAGGACATGGCCATGTGGGACGAGAAGGGCAATATCGACGAGCTCAAGCCGCCCTTGGTCATCAAGCCCATCTTTGGCTGCGAGGTCTACTTTACGCCGGACGAGACCCTTGCCCGCGACCACAAGCCCGAGCTCTACCACATGATTCTTCTGGCCAAGGACCAGGAGGGCTACGTCAACCTGATGCAGACGGTCTCCGAGGCCGCCGTGCAGGGCTTTTACTACAAGCCGCGCGTGACGCTCGACAACCTGCGCCGCCACGCCAAGGGCATGATCTGCACGAGCGCCTGCATCGCGGGCATCATCCCCAAGTACATCGACCGCGGCGACATGGAGGGCGCCATCAAGTGGGCCGAGACCTTCCGTGATACCTTCGAACCTGGCGACTTTTATATCGAGATCCAGGAACACGGCATCACCACCGACAACGGCCTGACCGACGAGCAGATGGACCGCACGCTCATCGACATCGCCAAGCAGGTGGGCGTCAAGGTCATTGCCACCAACGACTTCCACTACCTGCGTCGCGAGGACGCGCCCGTGCAGGACGTCATCATGTGTATTGGCATGAACGCCAAGGTCGATGACCCCAACCGCATGCGCATGACCGGCTCGGAGTTTTACATGAAGACCGAGGAGGAGATGCGGGCGATGTTCCCGTATTGCCCAGAGGCCTGTGACAACACGCTCGAGATCGCCGACAAGTGCTACGTGGAGCTGGACTGGGACTCCATCATCCTGCCGCGCTTCCCGTTGCTCGATCCCGGCGAGACGCACGAGAGCCAGTTCCGCCGCGAGTGCGAGAAGGGCCTGCGCCAGCATTACGGTGACGACTGGGCTACGCGCGAGATCGGTGGCGTCAACATCAAAGAGCGCTTTGAGTACGAATACAAAGTCATTTGCGACAAGGGCTTTGCCGCCTACTTCTTGATCGTCGCCGAGTACGTGCAATGGGCCAAGGACAACGGCATCGGCGTCGGCCCCGGCCGTGGCTCGGCCGCCGGCGCTATCGTCGCCTACGCCATGAACATCACCGCGTTCGACCCGCTCGAGAACGGCCTGATGTTCGAGAGGTTCCTGTCCCCGCAGCGTACCGAGATGCCCGATATCGATATGGACTTCGACGATGAGCGGCGCCTCGAGGTCGTGGAGCACGTTCGCCAGCTCTACGGCCCCGAGAAGGTCACCCACGTCATCACCTACTCGACCATTAAGGCCAAACAGGCCATTAACGACGCCGCACGCGTCCTGGACTACCCGGTCTACATGGGCCAGCGCCTGTCCAAGATGGTCTCGAGCGACCCCAAGGTCAAGCTCAAGCAGGTGCTCGACAAGCAACCCGGCAAAGAGGACCTGTTTAACCCCGATTTTGCCGAGGCCTATAAAAAGGACGACGACGCCCGCCGCATCATCGACACGGCGCTCTCGATCGAGGGCCTCACCCGTGGCGAGGGCGTGCACGCGTGCGCCGTTCTGATCTGCCGCGACCCCGTCAACGAGCACGTGCCCACCAAGCTCGATACCAAGGGCGGCGTCGAGATTACCCAGTACGAGGGTCATACCGTCGCCGACATGGGCCTGCTCAAGATGGACTTTCTGGGCCTGCGCACGCTGACGGTTATCTCTAAGGCCAAGGCTAACATCAAAAAGAACTTCGGCATCGACATCAAAGAGGAAGAGATTCCCTTTGACGACCCCGAGATCTTTAAGCTCATGGGCTCCGGTCACACCGCCGGCGTCTTCCAGGTCGAGTCCGCCGGCATGACGGCCACGATCAAGAACATGAAGCCCACCGAGTACAAGCACGTCGTGGCATTGATCGCTCTGTACCGCCCGGGCCCGCTGGGCGCCGGCATGGTCTCGTCTTACATCAACCGTATGAACGGCAAGGAGCCGGCGGTCTCCTACGACGACCGCCTGGACGACATCCTGGGCGAAACCTACGGCACCATGGTCTACCAGGAGCAGGTTATGCTCATCTCCGTCGAGATGTGCGGCTTCTCCAAGGGCGAATCGGACTCGCGTATCCGTAAGCCCGTGGCTAAGAAAAAGATCAAGCTGCTCACGTCGACGGTGCTCCACTGGGAGGATGGCTCGGACGAGACCACTTACGACCACTGGATGAATGGCGCTATCAAGAACAACTACACGCGCGAGGTCGCCCAGAAGATTTGGGACGATGTTCTCGAGTTCGCGTCCTACGCCTTTAACAAGTCGCACTCCGCCGGCTACGCCATCCTGGTTATGCAGACGGCGTGGCTCAAGGCGCATTATCCGCACGAGTACATGGCGGCCGTTCTGACGTCCTATACGGGCAAGACCGACAAGATCGTGCACTACGTCTCGGCATGCCGTCACGACGGCATCCCCGTGCTTTCGCCAGATGTCAACGAGTCCGGTACTGAGTTCACGGCTACCAAGGAGGGCGTGCGCTTTGGTCTGGCCGGCATCCGCGGCGTGGGCACCGGCGTGGCGCAGGCGATTATCGCCGAGCGCGAGGCGGGCGGTCCGTTTAAGACGCTGCACGACTTTGTCGAGCGCGTGGACTCGAGCCAGGCCAACCGCCGTGTGATCGAATCGCTCATCAAGGCAGGCGCCTTCGACTCCACGGGGTATCCGCGTCGCCAGATGATGCACTTTGTGGATAAGAACAACCCTGAGAACATCATCGATGCCGCGGTGAAGCGCCAGAAGGATCGTGCGAGCGGCCAGACGTCGTTCTTCGACATGTTCGGCGATGTTGAGGGCTCGGGCTTTGAGGTGAGCGTGCCCGATCCGGATGGCCAGGAGTGGGACCGCCACCTTAAGTTGAGCCAGGAGAAGGAGGTTCTGGGCATCTATGTCTCGGACCACCCGCTGCGCCCGTTTGAGTATGCGCTGGCCAAGGCACGCGACTTCTCGTTCTCGCAGATCGACACTGGCTACGAAGTTCAGAATCCTACGGGCGGTACCATCAACCAGGAGATTCCCGAGGGCAAGGCGCTGTGGTGGGCCGGCATGGTCTCGAGCGTGTCCAAGCGCGTGACCAAAAACGGCGACCCCATGGGCATCGTGCAGCTCGAAGACATGGAAGGCGAGGCCACGGTCGTGGTGTTCCCCAAGACCTACAAGGAGGCCGAGGGGTATCTGTATGGCGAGGTCGATCCCGAGACCGGCGCGCAGCTGTCCGACGCGTTTGTGCGCATTAAGGGCAAGCTCGAGCGCTCGGACCGCGGCGACCAGATCATCGCGCAGGAGATTGTGCCGCTGGAGCTTAGCGAGGAGAAAAACAAGCCCAAGGTCTTTGAGGTCATGGTGCCCAACAGCCGATTTAGCCAGGGCAATATGGCGCGCCTGGCCACGGTGCTCACCACCAACCCGGGCGGCGACCGCGTGGAGATCTTTATTGAGCAAGTCGACGGGCGCGTGCTGCGTGCCGAGGTGCCGGCCAAGGTCAATGCACGCTCGATTCCGCTGCTGGCAGAGGCAAAGGCCATCGTCGGCAACCAAGGCCGCGTGACGGTTATCTAAGCTACCCCGGGTGAGATTGGAGGAAGTGATGGCGCAGGGGACGTTTGTGCAGGCGCTCCGGAAAGAGGCGGCGCTGAGTGGCACCTTTATGAAGGGGCGTTCGCTCATGCTCAACGGCGCCGTGCTGTCGATCGAGGACAGCGGCTCGCGCTTCTCCAAAAACGTGACGGTTGAGGGCTCGGTGCGCGGTTCGCGCGGCGACCTGTACAAGACGCACGTGGCGCTCGACATGGACGAGCACGAGGTGATCGACTACGACTGCGATTGCCCCGCCGCCTATCGCTACCCCGGTATGTGCAAGCACGCTATTGCCACGGCTCTGGCGTATTTGGATGCCAGCGGCGCCGAGCCCGTCGAAGGTTTGCGCACGCCGGTCCGCACGTTTGCGGCGCAGCCGAAACAGCCCGCGCGCAACGCGCCCAAAGCGCCGGCCGTCAATCCCAACTTTCCCTTTCCGGCGCCCGTCCCCACGAGTCCCAGCCTCATGGCGGCGCTCTCCGATCTTTCGGACGCGCGCATGGATGAGCTGGCGAGCATGCGCTGCAAGCTCGCCAGCAGTGTGGATCCCGATGCCCCCAAGGCGGTGTTGGAACCCTCGCTGGTGCCGTACTACAATCCACTGTTTGCCGACCGCTTTAGCTGGGCGCTCGAGCTTCGCATTCGCTGTGGATCGGTGTCCTACGTGGTTAAGGATATCGACGGCATGGCCGATGCCTATGTGCGCGGCGGTACGTTCTCCTATGGCAAGAAGCTTACGTTTGTCCATGTGCCCGAGGCTTTCGATGACGTGTCGACAAAGCTGCTCGACTTTATCGCAATGACGGTCGCCTATCTAGGCGATATTACGAGCTCGCGCTCGGCGTCGTATGACTTTGCCCGCAACGGTTTTGTCGCCGAGCGTCAGTTGCCGGTATCCGAGTATTCCGTCGTGTCCGTGCTGGACCTGCTGCGTGGCCGGACCATTTCCTTTGAACCTGCCTGGTCGCGGGGGACGACGACGCATCGCTCCTACGAGGTGGCAGTCGAGCCGTCGCCGCAGGGGAAGGGCGAAGTCCCGGCTAAGCGCCCGCCGCTCCTTGCCGCCAAGATTGCACCGGCGGCGGGAGGCAGCTACGACTTGCGCCTGCCGGCCGATACGTACTGCTTTGTCGCAGGCGACGCAGCCTATCTGGTCGATACGCGCCGCGCGCGCCGTACCGACACGGCGTTTGCCCAACATGCGGCGCCGTTCCTATCGCACTTGTTGCCCTGCCGCACGCCGGTCCATATCGCTGCCGACCAGGTAGGCGAGTTCTGCCGCATGGCGCTGCCTATCTTGCGCGACTATACCGACCTGACCGCTCCCGCCGCGCTCGACGCCGTGGCGCCCGAGCCGAGTTTTGCCATGGCGATTGGCGTCGACGATGGGCTCGTGACCTGCAAAATTACGGTTTCCTACGGCGACTGGTCGGCAGATCTCTTTAGTCTGGGCGCTCCGGGCAGCCCCTTCGAAGAGCAGCGCCCGGGCGTGCCGCCGCGCGATGAGGTGGCAGAGTTTCGCATTATGGACACGGCGGCCCTGTATTTCGATTTCTACGAGGGCGGTCTGGCGTTTGAGGAGCGCGATGACGAGAGCCTGTTCTGCCTGCTGACCGAGGGCCTGTCCGCCCTGTCCGAGCTGGGTGAGGTCATGCTCAGCGACCGTCTGCGCCAGATTTCGGTGCGCCCCGCGCCCAAGCTCTCGGTTCGTGCGACCGTCAAGAGCAATCTGCTCGACGTCGAACTGGGCGCGAGCGGCCTTTCGGCGTCAGACCTTGCCATCTACCTCGACTCCTACAAGCGTCACCAGACGTTTGCGCGCCTTACGTCCGGCGACATCATTCGCCTGGACGAGGGCGCTCGAGCCGCGTTTGGCCTCGCCGAGGACTTGGGTGTCGATGCCGTCGACCTGCTCGACGGCGTGTCGCTTCCCGCATCGAGCACCCTGTTCGTCGATAGCATGCTCGCGCGCACGCCCGCGCTCGAGGCCGATCGCGACGCTGCGTTCCGCCGTACCGTCGAGCGTCTGGACACGCTCGGCAAGATGGACTTTACGGTGCCGGCATCGCTCAAGGCAACGATGCGCGGCTACCAGGTCGACGGATACCAGTGGCTCGGCTCGCTCGAACACCTGGGCCTTGGCGGTATCTTGGCCGACGATATGGGCCTGGGCAAAACGCTCCAGATGATCGCGCATATCCTGGTGCGCGTGGAGGCGGGGGACAACAAGCCCACGCTCGTGGTATGCCCGGCCTCACTCGTGTACAACTGGACTGCCGAGCTGGAGCGCTTTGCGCCCTCGCTGGATGTGTGCGCCATCGTGGGCGCCAAGGCTCAACGCCGCGTGCAGATAGCAGGCGCCGACGAGCATAACGTGGTCGTGACGTCGTATGACCTCATGCGCCGCGATATCGACGAGTATGCCGAGCGGGACTTTGCCCGCGTGGTGCTCGATGAGGCCCAGTACATTAAAAACCCGCTCACGCAGGTGGCGCGCGCCGCCAAGCGCCTGCCTGCCGGCGTGCGCTTTGCCCTGACGGGCACGCC